>Ga0268282_1000379_pt1 | contig 23389 bp, 17 predicted proteins | sample saktaG_12_FD_190133 | JGI IMG/M metagenome (GOLD analysis project Ga0268282, IMG submission 190133) | Saline water microbial communities from Sakinaw Lake, British Columbia, Canada - sak_2011_5_24_120m | ecosystem: Environmental > Aquatic > Non-marine Saline and Alkaline > Saline ...
GCATGGAAATATCCGGCTCCGCGCTAGTGACGGCAAAGTCGAACATGTTGAGTGGCAGGTGCCGGAAGCGCCTCGATTCTTCGAGGCCATGGTGCGAGGACGGAGCTTCGAGGATATTCAAACCATCGTCAGCCGCATTTGCGGCATCTGTTCGGTAACACACTCGATGGCTGCAATCAAAGGTATCGAAGATGCCATGGGTATTGAGGTCTCGGAGCAAACCGACAAGCTCCGTATTCTATGCCATTACGGCGAGCAGATGGAAAGCCACATTCTGCACGTAGGATATCTCGTGGCCCCTGACCTTTTAGGCCAGAAATCCGTGATTCCTCTGGTTAAATCGCATCCCGATGTGGTCAAAACCATTATTCGTCTGCATCGCCTCGGCAACATGTGGATGGAGACCATCGGGGGGCGTATGACACACCCGGTAACGTTGAAGCCGGGCGGTTTTACCGTTCTTCCGACGGAAGAAAAGCTCCGCGATCTCAAGATCATGATAGAAAACGCTATACCGGACCTGAAAACTCTTTCCGAAGTGGTTTTCAGCCTGGCCGACAAGTTGCCGGACTTCAACCGCGAAACGGAATACATCGCACTCACCAGCCCGGATTACTACACGTTCTACCACGGCGACATTGCCAGTACCGATACGGATGAAAAGGTACCGGTCCATGATTTCGAGCGTGTAGCGAACGAATATGTCGTGCCGCAGTCCACAGCCAAGTGGAGCAAATGGCATCGTGATTCGTATGCCGTGGGCGCACTGGCCCGTTTCAACGTAAACGCAGAGAAGCTTATGCCCCTTGCGGCTGAAACAGCCACAAAATTCAGCTTGGCAAAAGGCACTTGCAATCCATATTTCAACAATGTCGCACAGATCGTGGAATGTGTTCAGGTCGTCGAGCATGGCTTACAACTGATTGATTCACTGCTTAAGACCGGGCTGAAACCGGAGCCGGTGAAGGTCGAGCCCAAGGCCGGAGAGGGTGTGGGATGTGTCGAAGCGCCGCGAGGTATCCTTTTCCATCGCTACGCGTTCGATGAAAAAGGACTCTGTACAAAGGCAAACATTTGCATTCCGACCGGGCAGAATCACGGGAATATCCAGAAGGACTTCGAGGCCTTAGCACCGCAGATTATCGACCGGGATCAGGACGAAATTCGGCTGCTGCTGGAAATGCTGGTCCGTTCGTACGATCCGTGCATCTCATGCTCGACGCACTATTTGAATGTCGAGTTCGTATAAGCTGATTTTGCTCTAATGAAGCCGATACTCATCATCTGTCTTGGTAATCCTTTGATGCGGGACGAAGGAATCGGAATACGTCTGGCTTCGGAATTGTCAGTTCATCTTGCCGACAGTCCCGATGTCGAAGTTATGGATCTCGGAACAGGGGGACTTTCTGTAATACATGCTATCGAGGGGCGAGAGAAAATCGTATTTGTCGATTGTGCGATTATGGGACAAGCCCCTGGCCTGATGCATCGCTTCACGCCCGGACAGGTCCGTTCGCTGAAGGTGCGTATGCGTTACTCCCTGCACGAGGGTGATTTGCTTAATACACTTGAGTTGTCGCGCCGTTTGGGTCAATGCCCTGATGACATCGTAATCTTCGGCATCGAGCCGAAGGAAATAACTCATGGCGAAGGACTAACGAGCAAGCTGGAAAACAATATCCAACAATACGTTCAAACCATTCTGAAAGAACTCGATAGAACATGAAGAAGATGAATTTTGACTCGACAGTAGAGACACAAACATACATCAATTTACGTTTTTCTACCGCTCTCATTCGATGATGATGGCACACTTCTCGCCCCAAAAACGGCCCCACTTTTGCACGTTAATGACTACAAATCACTTACAATGTTGGAGCAGCATTTACCAAATCTAACAAACAATGAATATACACAAATGTTGACTCTGTCTTGCGACATACGGTGGTTGTTGCTCGGAGATCCATCCGAGTTTTGTGTGGCTTCGCTGACGTCGTTAAAATTGCCACCCAGGGAGACAGCTAATGCAAGGCTACGAATCACCTTCGGTTAGGGTAATCAACCGATCTATTTCGATGTTCCGAAATACCTCTACCTTTCCTCCAATCCAACGGACCTCCACGTAGTCGATCTTAGTGTGGTTTCCCAAACCAAAATGGAGACGCATCCCGTAGTGACTTTGATAGCCCCGCCCGCTATGGACTTCGTCAATCAAACTCATGTCCTTGGCCACGAGTTTCACACAAGCTCCGATGCCGTCGCGGTTGGTGCGGGTGCCGCGTAAACGGATTTGTAGCCAGTGGCCTTGAGAGGATGAGTTATTACGCAGGATCGTAGGTTCACTGCGGGTGTTAAGGACCACAATATCAATATCGCCATCATTGTCCAGATCATCCAGACCACACCCGCGACTGCTGTGTGCCACTTTGAGTCCCTCTCCACAATCCTGTGATATATCCACGAACCTGCCGTTACCCATATTCATCAAGACAAGATTGTGAGCGGCATAGCTTGTCCTTTGGTCCCACTGGGCGACGTTGTCATCCATATGTCCTACGGCCACAAACAAATCGCGATCACCGTCATTGTCAAAGTCGGCAAAACCATTTCCCCAGGTCACGTTACCGCCGGTGCCGGCTCCGGCCCCGCTGGCCAGAGTTTTATCTTCGAAAAATCCGTCGCCCAGATTTCGGTAGAGGTGGGCCATTTGATCCTGGTAGGAGGTGACATAGAAATCCAGGTGGCCGTCATTGTCATAGTCAGCACAGTCTACACCCATGCTTCCCATCTCGTTGCCGTAGAGGTCGTAGGCAATGCCGGCCAGGGTGCCGCACTCGGTGAAAAGGCCGGCTCCGTTGTTGGCAAAGAGAAAATCAGGGGAATTATCATTGGCCACGAAGATATCGGTATCACCGTCATGGTCATAATCCGCACACACAGTTCCCATGCCCGATCCGAGACTATGAGCAATACCCGAGGCCAGACTGATATCGGTAAAAGTTCCGTCGCCGTTATTGCGGTACAAAGCGTCGGGAGTGAGGTTATATACCCGCGGCCCCACATAAGCGGGATAACCGCGGGCCTTGCCCAACACGTGGTTGTCATAGGTAAAGTGGATGTAGCTTGAGACAAATAGATCCAGGTCACCGTCACCTTCTATGTCTAAGAAGTTGGTCCCAGCGCCGACTTTGAATCCGTCGGCGACTCCTGCCGCCTTGGTGACATTCGTAAAGGTTCCGTCGCCGTTGTTGCGGTAAAGAGCATTGGGCCCGAAGTTGGTAATGTAGACATCACGATCGCCGTCATTGTCATAATCTCCGACTGTGACCGCCAGGCCGTGACCGGTGTCGCCCAAACCACTGGTTTCGGTAACGTCAGTGAATCGCCAGTTTCCCTCATTGCGGTACAACCGGTTGCGTGGCGGGGGGGAATATTGGCTTCCTCGCAGGGCGCTGCCGGAGACCAGGTAGATGTCGATGTCACCATCCTGATCATAGTCAAACAGGGCCAGGCCTGCAGACATAGCCTCAACGATGTAACGCCTGCCGCTTGATCCGTCGGCGTGCTTGAAGGCGATGCCGGTTTGCTCGGTGACGTCTTGAAATTCAATCGCATGTCCGGGGCGGGCCGGTACGACGGCAACTGACAGACTGAGCAGCAGAGCGATAGCGGTGACCAGTATGGATCGGTGAAAGGATGCTCGTATCATGGAATTGTCCCCTCGGCGGTTATCCGTTGCAGAACCTGTTGATAGGCCTGGTTTTGTGGATCAAGGATCAAAGCATGCTGCAGGGCCTCCAGGGCCCGGGCACGGTCACCTGTTACATCGCAGGCCCATCCGAGGAGAAAATAGTGGCCAGCCACCGGCTGGAGTTTCACGGCCTGAGCCGCCAGGTCACGGGCTTCGACCTGTCTGGTTTTTGCCCGCAGGTAGAGCTGGGCAAGTTCCCGATAACCGTCAGCCTGGGCCGGGGCCATGGCGATGGCCGTGAGCAAAGCCTTTTCGGCCTGCGCGAATTGACCGAGTCGCGCTGCCAGCAGGCCCAGGTTAAGCTGGCAGGATATATTGTTTGGGTCCATGCGTTTGATGACCCTGCATACCTCCAGGGCCTCCTTCACCCGCCCGGCATCTGCGTAGAAGGACATGAGCGCATCGCGGTGCGCGACACTGTTGGGATCAAGCTCAATAGCTTGCGTTAGCAGCCATTCCGTAGTTTGGAGATCACCCTTGGCCATGTAGAGCTTCCGGGCGTCTGCGCAAAGCCTGGCCAAACACCGAGCATAAAAGTTGACTTCGGAATCGGCTTGACTAAGGTTTCGGACCACGGTCTCTTTCTTGGTCGTTCGCCATTGAGACTTGCCCTGTTGGAACTGTTTTAGATATACGGCCGCCTTTTCACGATTCTTGAGCCGGGAATAGACTTGATACAGGCCATAGCAGGCATGGGGGTTGTTCGGATCCAGTTCCAGCATTTTTTGGTAGCAGCGTTCTGCGTCCTCATATTGGCGCAGCTCCAGATGGACAGCACCGAGCAGTAAAGAGTTGGCAGCATTGTCACCGCTGAGGCAAATTTCTTTTTCCAGCAACTGTTGAGCCTCCTGGTATTGACCGAGCTGCATCAGGGACCGAGCCAGGTTATTGTATAGATTTGGCAGAGAAGGATTCATTTGTAGTGCCATGCGCCACAATCGGGTCGATGCTTCATAATCGTTTGTTGCAAACGCAACCTTGGCCATGCGGTCGTAAACGTCGGCACGTCGGGCATCTTTCTTCATGACCTCCTGCCAGAGCTTCAGGGCCTGATCCGTCTGACCGCGATGCTGATAAAAATCACCCAATATAACCAGGGGGTTTTCGCTCTCGGGGAAATCACGCAGAAGTCGTTGGGCAAGTTGTTGTTCCTGAGTCCTTAAGGCCTTGAGCTGCGGATCTTCTGTAGATTCCGTTTGAGTCGAACTCCATACCAATAGTACTGCCAGGATGAATTTCATGGTACTATTATACTCTGTTTTCGTTCATAGTCCACAGCAATACTGGCCTGGCTGGACCATTGTAATACCATGGTTGCCTGGGCATCAATACTATCCACATGCCTACATGCGGTATGATATTCTCTGCCAAAAAAAATCTTGCTTTGTGTGGATCCTTCTGATATACTAATTGTTAATTAAAGCACATTCGCAGGGCTGAGGGTATCTCGCTTTTTCCTCTCCCTCCGCACCTCAGCCCTGCATCCTCCTTTTATCAACGAATCCATTTATTTTTCAAAGGAACTTCCTGACATCTTAACCAGGAAATCATAGAATCATTTACCAGCAGACCTCCGGGTCTTCTCGCATTCCCCCTTTCACTCTAAGATACATATAAAAATGAGCCGAGGCGTTTGATACGGATATCAAACGCCTCGGTAAGCTAAAATCTATAATATTCCCCGTCAATCGATTGTGTACCAGTCATCAGTGAGTGAATTATCCTTAAGCCAGTTTTCTTCCAGCAACGCCATGTCGGCATCATTGACCAGGCAGTCCCCATTGAGATCGCCCACTATCGGTACGTAGTCCGGCAGTGACTGGGCGGCTTCACAACTGTCGTTATACACGTTGATCGTAACGGTATCCGAACCTGAGTATTCGCCGTCAGTGGCCAGCAGTTCCAGGACATACTCTCCCACGGCCGACAGGGTAACACTCGTATCCTCGGCAGTGCCGTCCTCAATAACGGCCGTCCCTTCATTCGGTTCACTAATCACCGACCACTGCACAGAAGTAGCTTCCTCATCAATGACGGTTGCGTCCAGATTCCCGGTCCTCGTGCCGTCTTGCAGCCAGGTTACAATATCGGCGCCGGCGTCCACTCTCGGAGGCAGATTATCTACAGTGAAACTGAAGATAGGTCCCAAAGCCGGAGCGGCACCAGGGAACACATAACTATCCACGGCCCAGTAGTACTGCTTCTTTGCCTGGGTCTGAACGACGGCGGAAGTCACGTTCTGATTGCTGACAATCTGAATGGCGGTCGGATCGGTAAATTCTTCCAGCAATTCTATATCGTCGGTGAAGTAAACATCAACTGTCACCGTGTCACCGGGCAAAAGCGGATCAAGCATAGTCCAGCTCAGCGTCACCTCGCCGGGTGCTATTGTTACACCGTCGGCCGGAACCGGATTAAGCAGTGACGTGGCCGACACCGTCGTTTTACCTTCATTCGTGACGTTATAATCAATGTTCAGCGTGCCCCGGTCTCCATAGGCTACAAGCCAGCCATCGTCGATGAAGGGTTGAACTTTTTCTATATCATTGCCGTCAAGTATGAGTACACCTGTAGTAATATCCAATAAGCCTTTATCGGAGGTTAAGCGGAGATCGGATGCATAGATAGTACCCCCGCGCAGGTTCACAGTCCCTGTGCCTGTCCGGCCGGGGATCTCCAGGTTATCGTTTAGCTCGATGGTGCCGCCCGTCATATTGAGCGTCCCGGTGCCGACCCAGCCAACCTGCAATCCCCCGGTGGAAAATAAGCCGCCGCTCATATTCAGGATGCCGTGGCCGGTCATACTATCCACACCTATGTAGGCCCCGGTTGCCGTAAGCGAGCCGCCGCTGATATCCAGGTATGTTGTGCCCCCGCCATTGCCGACCCTCAGTGTCTCGCATTCGGCGGTAATACCGTCCGTGACTTCGCAATGCGTGTTCTCCGGATAGTCGATAGAAACCGGATCGATATCGGTCGGGATGGCATCAGTGTCCCAGTTGGTTGCCGTGCTCCAGAGATTGTCGGATCCGCCGGGGTCCCAGAATATTTGCGCCGAGGCACTATTGAGCAGAACCAGCGGCAGGACAAGAGCAATCAAACATGTCATTTTCTTAAACATAGTATTCCTCCTTCATAAAAGAGAATAAATATAGAAACGATTAATAACGCTTTCTGCCTTCATTACGTTATCCGATACGCCTGCGCGGGGCATTTCGAGCCCTGCGATTTGATGCAACCTCCTTCCTTCAGAGGCTCAAAAAAGCGTGCCGATCTGCCCGCTACAAGCCTCACTAACCCTCTCTTATATGAAATTAGCGGTGTTCCGTCAAGGAAAATCCTTGCTCAAACTCAGAATTTTTTCGATTCTCCTGGCAATTCACAATTGATATAAGCCGTAAATCTACCTGCTTTATAAACTTATGCGATTTCAATGTTTTGTTGTTGATATTCAATGTTAGCCTATTCGGAAAATTTCCCATGCATTCCAAGAGCTTTATGGTTGCCCATCAGAGACTGAAAATTCACAGATTCCTGTGAGATTCAGGGAATAGCGCATCAATCATGTGCATGATGAGTGAAACAGTGAAAGCTTCCTGGTCCGGCCCGATCCATGACATAGTACCTCTCTCATACCCGTAGCCACCTTTCTCATCCTTGTCGTAGTAGTATCTGTCGGGCGAAATGTATCCGGCATAGTCACCATTGAAGCTCAGCACCCAGAGATTGCGAATGCGGTTTCGCGTCCGTGACTTCAGGTCCACGCTGATTTCTCCGCAGAAGTCGGCCGGCGTACCCACCAGCGCGATATCTCCAATTCGCACGGCATGCATCCAGCCATCTGCATCAATGCCAAGAACAGGAAACAAGAATTTCGATATGCGCCAGTTTTCATTGAGACGAAGTTGAAATGGCGGCAGTCGGATAGGAATCCCAATGGATGCAACGTCCACCTTATCCTTAAAAAGTGTGGTATCTGCAACCGCTTGGAGCACCTTATCCGCCAACGCAGTGCCCATGGCGCGGCAGCGTTCAAAGGAGTCCTCTCCTTCGGGAGCTCGATGGCTCATGCTGCCGACGGATCCACCGAGATAAATCGCCTCGGCACCAGTCTGTTCCGTAATATGGCGCATGAGGAAACCCGGATATTCGCCTGTGAACTGCATATTGTCTGCGCCGAGAATGGTCGGATGTGCGGAGTAACTTACCAGGAAACAGCGGTCGCCGTCTTGTTGCTCGATAAGCATATAGCTCAGTTCACTGTCGACCGTGCCGTTTTTGCGGGTGCGATTCCTGATATACTCCGGAGCGTCCAGGCTACCATGCATCATTTTGGCCGGCTCCAGCGACCGGCAGGCCTCGATTATTGCTTCTGTAAAAGCTCCGGCTAAGAAACCGGGAATGTTCGGATCGTATGGCCCGTTGAAAGCCTTCGAGGCAAGCCCAGGGGCAAATGCACCGGGGCCTGAATGATTGTGGCTGGCATTGAAAAGGATATCATTCGCCGTGAGCGTCGTTTGCTCAGAAACACGGATCCGAACCAGCTCGGCCACGTTCTCGGGGACGATTAGCATGTCCGAGCCGACAATCACGGCTTTATCCGTACCGTCGCTGATTGCCAGAGCCTTGACGAAGATTTCATCGTGCACGCCGGTCGATGGTTTGCCCCTGCGGTCTCCAAATCCGGCCAGGGGAGTACCTATCGGTGGTGTGATGGAACGCGAGCCCCAGCCCGCTTCGAACCGGTCTATAGAAGTACTATGGGAGGAAAGTTTGCCATGTTGTTCAATCGCAGCGAGGGCTTCTTTGTAATAACGCTTATCTTTAAAGCCGCTTTTGTACGTAGGCCAGGGCCCTATAAAAACGACAAAACACCCGACGACGGCCATAAGAAAAGCTATCAGAATAAGCTGGATTCTGCGTTTGCGTATCATAAAAAACACCTTTCAAGTGAAGAAGAGAATATCAAAGAAGTTTGAGCAAGGCAAGCCTCCCGCCATACAAAACGCGGACTTCGACAAAGGCGAGGGTTACAGAATACTGTGCAATCTCGCAGCGAATAAGGTAATATGAGCAGTCAAAAGCCAGTCTTTTTAAGGTGATAATATGAAAGGTCAAAGTGCGATGAACATAAGTGCTATAAAAAACATATTCTTAATGTTTTCAATAAGTGTCTTAATGGCACCATTGAACGCCATACATGCAGCGACCGTTGAGAAAAGCGTGGGCTCTCGATCCGTTTTCGATGGCATGCCGCTAAAGAGGGTCCTCGCTGCTGGCCATGCTGGTGAGAATCTGCTCGACCCAGGTGCATGGAGACCCTGGCAAAAGGGTTTCGAAAAGAAAGATGGTGTCTTTGTTTGTGACAACGCATCCGACGCCCAGGTCCAGCGGGGCATTTCACAGACCGTCGTAATAAACCAGAGCAGGCCCGAGCCAATTGTGGCGGTTGCCTGGAGCAAAGCCGATGCGGTACGCGGTAGTCGAGATAGTGACTACTCACTTTATCTCGACCTCGTCTATTCCGATGGCAGTACCCTCTGGGGTCAGGTTGCTCCTTTTAATGTCGGGACTCATGATTGGGAAAAAGCACAGGTCATCGTATTCCCGGAAAAGCCCATAAAATCGGTGTCTTTTCACATGCTTTTGCGGCGGCATCCGGGCAAAGCCTGGTTCCGCGATCCTGAACTGCGCGTTCTCAAGCCGCCGGCCGGTGCATGCCTGTTCGATGGCGTACCTGTTTCACTATCGGACTTTACAGTAGAAGGTTTTCAGGTTCGTGATGCGGCTGCCGATTCTGACTTCGTTCGATTCGAACGCCGTTCCATGGGATTGGAACTTGAGTATCGCCATGAGCAAACAGGCAAAGCTACTTTCTTTGACGTTACCATCTCCGATACGACCGGCAAAGATCGAGCCATCACTTTGGTTTATGCTGTTCCGGTACCTGCAGAAAAGCGCCGTTGGCTGCAGGATCCACGTCGAAGCGTGGCTGTCGAGGCGAATCAGGAATACGTGAATGCCGGCAGCTTCTCGGCGGGAGCAAACGGTCGGCTGTCACGTTATCCATTCGCTGCGTTGGTTAGCGGCAATCAGGGCATCGGCCTCGGTATTGACATGGACCGGCCGGCATTTTTCCGCGCCGGCTACAACTCAGAAACCAAAGAGCTATTCCTGGCTTACGACATCGGGTTGGCGCCCGAGAAACCCGGGGCTCGTTTGCGTTTCTGCAAATTCACATTCGATCCGGAATGGGGTTTTCGTGCCGCCCTCGCGCGATACTACGAAATATTCCCGGATCAATTCCGTTGCCGTACACCTGATCAGGGACTCTGGATGCCTTTCGCCAGGATCAGCGACGTTAACGACTGGCATGACTTCGGCTTCAAGTTCAAGGAGGGTACCAACGAAACAGGGTGGGACGATAAAAACAATATTCTTACCTTCCGTTACACAGAGCCTATGACCTGGTGGATGTCTATGCCCAAAGAGATGCCCCGCACTCTCGAAAGTGCCTTAGCCGAGGCTCGGCGTCTTGCCGTTGAAAAATCGGATCCGCAGGCCAGGGCCTTATTCACCAGCGGCTTTCATGACCACATGGGGCAGTTTCCCGCCCGCCTGCAGGATACGCCCTGGTGCAATGGGGCTGTTTGGAGCATAAACTCTATGCCGAAAATCAAAGGTGACGTTACGGATTTCAAGAATAAGTGGAGTACGGAACGTCGAGAAAAACTTTATGGCCCCAAGGCCAAAGGTGATTTGGACGGCGAGTATATTGATTCGAGCGAAGGGTATGTGACAGACGAGCTTAACTTTAGAAGGGACCACTTCGCCGCTGCTGAAACACCTCTGACCTTTTCGCTCGATAGCAGAAAGCCGGCTATTTTCCGTGGTCTGATATCGTTCGAGTATGTCCGTGCCCTCGCCGGAGATGTTCATGCAATGGATAAACTCATGATGGCTAATTCCACTCCTCATAATTTATGCTGGCTGGTGCCGCAGTTGGATGTCATTGGCACTGAGACCAATTGGAATCCGAATGGAAGATGGCAGCCGATGTCCGACCGTGACATGCTTTATCGACGTTCATTGTGCAAGGGTAAACCTTACTGTTTCCTGATGAACTCCCGTTTTGAGGATTTCTCTCACAAACTCGTCGAGAAGTACATGAAGCGGTCGCTCGCATACGGCATGTTTCCGGGCTTTTTCAGCCACAATGCTTCGCAGGGGCATTATTTCTCTCGACCGGAACTCTACGAACGAGATCGAATCCTTTTCAAAAAATATATTCCATTGTGCAAATTGGTGGCCGAGGCCGGCTGGGAACCGGTCACGCTGGCTCATTCGAGCGATGATCGTGTCTATGTGGAACGATTCGGCGACAAGCTCTTTACCGTGTTCAACGATAGTTCCGAACGACGGACCGTGTCAATTAAGCTGGAGCGGGACACGCCAAAGACCTCTCGCGAATTAATTCATGGCCGGACCATTACTTGGAGCGATCAAAGAACCGAACTAACTCTCGACAGCGAGGACGTCGCGTTAATCGAGATGAACTAACATGCTTTAAGTGAGGCAATAATGAGGAACATATTATTCTTGTTCATAGCGGCAGCGGCGTTTGCGAAAAACAGAGAGCGATAGTATAATAAATCGCATATGGCACATAAATTGCGAAGCAGATTTAATATAATAATCCTCTTTGGCAGCATTATTATCATTGCTGGATTGTGGTTTATTCGGAGTTCACCGAAGACAATCGAGGAGTATGTCGAAGTCGCAACTGAACCGGGAATAAGCCCTGATTATTCCGATATCGTGATCCCATCCAATATCGCCCCAATCAATTTCAGGATTCTCGAACAGGGACAACAATACTTCGTCAAGGTCCGTGCCAACAGTGACAAGGCAATAGACATCTTCAGCAAGACAGGACAAGTGCGAATTCCTCTGAGCAAATGGCGGGTCCTGCTCAGATCCAACAAGGGCAATAAAATCTTCTTTGATATTTATGTAATGGACGCCGGGCAGAGATGGAGAAAGTTTCGCAGTATAACAAATACGATCGCTGAAGATGATATTGACGGCTATGTGGTGTATCGTCGTATGAAACCCATATACAACTGGTGGAAAGGCATTGGGGTTTATCAGCGGAATCTTATTAGCTACGAAGAATTCCTCGTTATGCACGGCAGGTCTTTCGAAGAAGGATGTCTGAACTGCCATAGCTTCATCGGCAACGATCCCGACACAATGACACTTGGTCTGCGAAGCGCGACGTACGGAAGCTCTACGCTGCTGGCACGGAATGGTACGGTCAAAAAGATCGGCTCAAAGTGGGGCTATACTGCATGGCATCCGAGCGGCAAATTAGCCGTATACTCGATAAACAAGGTTCGCCAGTTTTTTCATACGGGCCGGATGGAGGTGCGTGACGTTGTCGATCTCGACTCGGCATTAGTCTGTTATTTTGTCGAAGACAACAAGGCGGTTTGCCCCCCTCAGCTATCAGATAAAAATCGCCTCGAAACCTATCCGACGTGGTCTCCCGATGGTAAGTATCTCTATTATTGCAGCGCACCGGTGTTATGGGAAGACCGAGTTACTGTGCCGCCTGAGAATTACGATAAGCTCAAATATGACCTTTGCCGCGTTAATTATGATGTCCGAAGCAATAGCTGGGGCCGGGTTGAGACGGTTTTATCCGCCGAAGAAACCGGGCTGAGCATATTATTGCCGAGGATTTCACCTGATGGCAGATTTTTGCTGTTCTGCATGTGTGAATATGGCTGTTTTCCGGTATATCAATCCAGCAGCGATCTCTACATAATGGATCTTTTCACGGGTGGATATCGAAGAGTTGCCGTTAACAGCAAGTATTCCGAATCGTGGCACAGTTGGTCGAGCAACAGCAGGTGGATAGCGTTCAGCAGCAAGCGTAATGATGGACTCTTCACGAGGACGTATCTGAGCTATGTTGACGACGATGGCAAGGTGCATAAACCTTTTATATTGCCGCAACGAGATCCGGCATACTACGACTCGCTGCTGGAAACGTATAGTGTCCCTGAGTTAATCAAAGGCAGAATAAGGGTGAGAAAATCCCTGCTTGGCCGGGCCGCTCGTAATGAGAATAGTATTTCAGTTAACGTTCCCATTACGTCGGCAACTCCAAAGGTCAAAGAATCCGAGCCCTGGCAAGAGCGTGAGTAGATAATAGAATAGCGAGCTGTTAATGGTTTTGGAATACAGAACAATTTTACGCAGGAAAAGCCGATTATTGCTGGATGTGATATTCTTCCTGCTCTGCTATCTCTACGTATGGAAATTTATTAAGCCGGACCTGATCTATCACGGTTTTGGCACTATCATACCCGATGTCCCTTTGTTCTCTACCGGATGGCAGTTTCTGAGAGACTTGCTTAACATCCCAGGCGGATTGACTTTTTATGCGTACGGTTTTCTTTCACAGTGGTACTACTACCCATGGCTGGGAGCGTTGGTTGTCGTGCTTGTTGCTTTGTGCCTCTGTGAGCTTACAAGACGGCATTATATTCACGCCGATCATTCTCGTTCGACTATCCTGCACTATTTACCGGCTATCATAATAATCCTGTCATACAATCAGTACAGCCATCCACTTGCTGCCTGCCTGGCCTCTTCTATCGGATTGCTGTTTTCGTTTGTCTTCGAGAGAATGCCTTTGCGCAGGGGACCGATTCGCATGGTGGTTTTCTGTTTTATGGCAGCGATTTGCTACTGTCTCGCAGGTGCCGGAGGTGTGTTGGTTTTTTCGCTCATGACAACAGTCTATTCGCTTTTTCTCCGCCGAGATTGGTTGCCGGCGGTCCTTACACTGCCGGCGGCGGCAGCGATCATCCGGGCTCTTGCTGAATACGTATTTCATATATCGCCCAAACAGGCATTCCTTGTATTGACGCCTTTGGCTCGGAGCATGACCGCAGGCATGGGGGCACTCTCGAAGGTTTCGGTTGTAATGCTGTATGCCTTCGTGCCTGTCACAATTATACTGATATACCTGTGGAGAATGTTGTTCCGCAAGCTTAAAGATGCCCACGCAGCTCATCCTAAGAAGAAGAGCAGAAAAACACGCGCGGCTGGCAGGTCCCGGGGAGCATCCCCAGCATACTTCAGGAAACTTGTAGTGCCTGTTGTTCCAGTAGCTATGCTGGCCGTTGGTCTGTATTTCAGCTACGACAAAACACATAGGCAAATCGTCTTGATGAACTGTCTGTCCCGCCAGGGGCAGTGGTCCGAAGTTCTTGAGCTTGGCAACCGTCTGCCGAAAAATATTTACAACATAAACTGCAATCACGACATCAATCGAGCCTTGTATCACGCCGGCAGGCTGGCCTACGATATGTTATGTTTCCCGCAAAATCCCCATGCTTTTTTGCTCACACATGATAAAGAAGAAACTTCTACGACACAATTGAAAATGTGCGATACTTTCATAGAGCTGGGAAACATAGATTACGCAGAGAAACTGGCTTCCGAGTTCCTGGTTGAAAAAGGTGGTGCCGGCATAATACTGGAAAAACTCGCCTGGATAAACATTATTAAAGAACAGGAATCTACGGCTCGAATATATCTCAACGCCCTGAAGAAGGACCTGATATATCGCCACAGGGCAACCTCGATGCTCAGTAGCCTCAAGAGCGGGTTTGAACCGGATAAGGCTGCCTACATTAAGCGGGTAAATTCGTACATACGAAGAGATGGAAACGCCAGGCTCAACAAAGAATCCATAGAGGAGATGCTGACGGGGCTGCTTGCGCACAATCCCGGCAATAAAATGGCATTCGAGTACCTTATGGCTTGCTACCTCTTAGCTGTTCAACTTGATAAGATTGCTGAGAATATCGGCCGCCTTAATCACCTCGGATATCAAGAAGTTCCTACCCTGTATGAAGAGGCAATGCTGATATACTATGGTTCGCGCGGCCGGAAATTGAATTTGAACGAACTCAATATAAAGCATGAAACAATCGAAAGATATAAGCGGTTCGTGCAGCTTTGCAATTCGATGCAGACGCAGAATCCACAAGTTGTGCTCCAGCGACTGATCGGCGAGTTTGGCACAAGTTACTTCTTCTACTACTACAAGTTCACAACTTCAAAACTGGCAGGAACACCTCAAAGCTGATATTGTCCGGCAATACGGAATTTCCAACAAATGATTTTCAAGAATTTTCGGTCTTCATTTGGCAGATAACAAACCTTCCAAAGCAATGACCTCATTAATGAACTCTGGCCAAAATCGCCAATTTTGAACTCCCTACCAAAAAGCAGCTAAGCACAACTGCCTAACAGCTAAAGAATTAAACAACTGGGCCCGGTAGGACTCGAACACCCCCCTCTAACGGTATCAAAAACGCCGATTTCGGAAGGTGGCGGCGCAGAATCCGACGCACGCTGCGCGCCGGAAGCATCAAAAGACCCTGATCTTGACATAGTCGTAAAGGCCTGGCCGGAACTGCCGGGGCATATCAAGGCGGCAATCAAAGCACTCATCCAAACCCAAAAGAAAGGAGATTGACTGTAGACGACCAACAATGAGAAAGCCCGGTAGGGAAAGTTAAGAATTAAATCTATCGCTGTAAAATCGGAAGTAAAGTGGCTTCGGCCGCACAAGCTGAGACATACGGCGGCCGTGTTTTTATACAATTATAATAAAGACCTTTTAGCGGTGAAAAATTACCTGGGCCACAGATCGGTAAAGACGACGGAAATCTACGCTAAGACACTGGAATCGAAGAATAAAGGCCAGGCGGAGGGCCTGTTCGAGGCGTTAAATTTATAACCGATGTAAGAGAATATACGTAAACTGGAATTGCAAACGTAAGTCATTGATTGATAAGGGATAAACCAGTGAAAGTAATTTATTGTTTATTTCGTATGTTTTTGAGTGACATAAAAAGCACACTTGGACTGTCGCAACCATTGAGAGTCCAAGTGTTGTTTGGGATGGGGTTTTGGATTTTTATTAAACGCCTGGGACCAAAGACCGTTGGAGTGGAGATCGGCGATTCTACGGGCGCAGAACACCTCTGAGGGCTACTCTGTGAGATTCCATGCGGTTTGTATAATCAAAACAATCGTAGTGACCGCTGGTCTGCGAGATGGAGACAAAGACGATGGAGTTCAGGCAGCTCTACAAACAGATCATTCCTTAACCATCATTCCGTAATTTCTTCTCATATTCGCACGGACGGCTTCGGCATCGTAAATAATTCCTTCAAAATCGTCCGGTTTTGTTTTGAAACACCTTATCGTCATACTCACACTGGGTTTACTGATATTGATTGTCTGACCGCCGGAATAGATCGTTTGCGATGAGTACCCATATCCATAAACCTGACCTGTAGTATTCGATTGAATCGGCGTTGTATATGACGACCGATCAATCATAGCCTCGCCTTCCAATACGACAAAATAAGAATAGCCATTTTCGATGGCGACTTCAGAGCACCGTAAAAGGGCAAAATTCCTGATCTTTTGTGTTTTTGTGTAGCCATTACCCCTGTAGTAAACCTGAAAAATATCATCCTGTATATTAAGATCTGTGTACCCGCCACGAAAACCCTCAGGTTGATACGGTGTACTGCATCCGGTAAGAAACACGATGGCCAAAAGAAGGAGTTTTCTCGTTTTCATTTTAGCCTCCATAAAGTACACACTGATTCTTGAACATCTTAAGACTACGCCTTTGGCAATCTCAACATGGCTGCCAATTCTCAGTCGAAGACTCCCTGCTTGCTGGTTTGTATTATAGACTGTATCTCGATGCCAAACAAGGAAAATACTATCAAAATGTGGACATTTGGCCCAAAATTCTGTAGAATACTGGATATGGAAAAGGTCGGAATAAAGCGACGGTTGGCTGTGGGAAATTGAAAAGACTACTATGGCAAATCCTGAACACGTCGAAATTGTCAAAAAGGGTGCCTACGCATTGGATCTCTGGTGGGAGTGCAATGATGAACTCGGCCCCGGCGAGATATCACTGGACCTGAGTGGTGCCGATCTCCAAGGGATATACCTGGAGAACGTATCGTTAAAGCAAGCGAACCTTAGCGGAGCTAATCTCAACGGGGCCTTTTTGTTGTGTGCAGACTTTAATTCGGCCCTACTCATAAAGACGAAACTAAAGCACGCTATTTGTCCTGCAGGCAACTCTTTTGACGGTGCACAAATGGATGAAGTGGATCTGGAACATGCTATATGCTATGGTGCGTTCTTCAGATCAGCCAAGCTAAGAAAAGCTAACCTAAAAGACGCAATCTTAACGGGGTCAATTTTCCACAATGCTGACTTGACAGGCGCAGATTTGAGCGGGGCGAATATCTGTAATGCTTGCTTTTCTGATGCCACATTAAACTACGCACTACTTGATGGTGTTATATTGTACCTCAGCGACACAGAGGGGTGGAAGATAGAAAATGTCAAGTGTTCACATTTTTTTACATGGCCTCTCGAGACTGTCAACAGACGTCATCCTCTGTTGCTGCGCATCCCCGCACATCGTGACTTAGCTCCTGGCGAATTTGAAAAGTTCTCAAGATTCTGGTTAGCAGGCGGAAGAATTGCCACGAATGATGAATGGATTACCATAACTGGAGCAGCAGAGTTCTTAGGCTGTAGTAAAGGTACGGTTTCCCGGATGGCGGATAAGGGAGAGATTCAGTGCAACGGGAAAAAAGGCAGAGAGAGGAGAGTCCTTATGTCGAGTGTGCTCTTAAAGAAAGCGAAGAGGGAAGATGAGGACCGACGGAAAGACACTGATGATGTCCTGAAAGATATAGCGAAGAAGATTCCCGATATGCACTAAAATACGACCCACGTCGTTGCGCAATATTTGCGCAGCAAAAAAATTTCCTGTATATTTTTCCCAATTCGTAGCAGTCTTTCGTGCTTCGCAAAAGATTTTCGTTGCGCGAGCGTTGCGCGCCGAAATCCTGTCATATAATGACCGGTGAAATCGTTCAAAAGGTATTGATAACTATATTTTGGAGATTATGACATGGATCGAACAGACCAAAACTGTCAACTGCTCAGTGCAAAGGCGCTTGCAAAGTTGTTGTCGCTGTCACCTCGAACAGTCTGGCGTTTGCGCTCGGCAGGGAAGCTCCCCAAGCCGGTTTGTGTTGGGGCCAGTGTCAGGTGGAAACTCTCGGATATCACCTTGTTTCTGAAATGCGATTGCAAGATAGAAGAATTCCGAGCGATACGGGAGGCCGAAAAATGTTGAGCGCAAAAGCAGGGGCCGCGCCAACGGCCCCAATAAACACTGAACAAAATGAATCATATCAAAGCGATATGCTCACGTCAAACAAAAATCTCAGACATGAGATTGGAGAATTATTATTCTGCCTGGAATTGCCAATAGGTCGAGAGTACCGTCAGATAGGTCTGGAACTATTAGAAGGATTGCTGCGCTGTTACGTGAGCCTCACGCATGCCGGGGAGAAAGCATGAATACGGAACGACAAAGACAAATCGCCAAACGTAAATCGCAAATTCCGCGTAAGTATCGGCGGCTTTATGATCGTGCTGTTTCAGGAAAAAGTCTGCGGGCTTCGATAAATTGTCAGTGTCTTGAGTGCTGTCAGTGGCTGAGTAAAGAAGTAAGTCTTTGTAGCGATCTCGGCTGTCCACTTTTCGCCGTAAGGGCTTATAGGAATTCAGGAAGTACCCATAAAGGGCATTTAGTCAGCGCAGAATCGAAGAAGTCAGCGACGGGCAGGCTGTTCTAATAAAGGCAGGCATTTTGCTGGGGATTATCGAGATGTCGAAGAAACAACCGAAATACGTGAGTCTTGAGCCGGATGCGTTTCTGTCGGACCTGGATTTTCAGGCGATGACAGCGGAGCAGCGGGGAGTTTATTGTACGCTGATTTTCTATCTTTATCGCAATAACGGTCGGCTCAGATATGACATCGGGGTGCTTGCCAAACTGTGTCATGTCAATGGTGATTTCGATTTCCAAACCGTGCTCCGCAAGTTTCAAGTTCGGCGGGGATTCATTCGGCATAAGAGGGTGACGAGAGAGTTGGCGAGGGCTCAAGTTCGGGTAGATAGAGCAGTTAAGGCCGCTCAGACGCGGTGGGATAGGGATAGCACAAGCAATGCTCAAGCATTAGATGAGCAATGCCAAGTGAAGGGACGTAACGTAACGAAAAGTGAAGGGAAGTTAAATACTACGAATACGAATTCGGAAGAGCGCGCGCGTTCGACTTCGTCTTCGCTTCGGTTCGTTGATGAGCTGGAAAAGTGTTTCAAAATATGTACGAAATCAGACAGAACGGCGATAGGGAATCTCTGTCGATGGCTTACAGCCGAGATCGCCGAGGGTAGGAAGACTGATGGCATTTTTGGTCAGATACTTGATATTGCCAAAGAATCCAGGACGGCACGGAAGCCAATCGCCGCGTTCTTTTCGCGTTTGGACAGGGAACTCGGTTATCGAGCCCGGGCGGAAAAGGAGAAACGACTGGCCCAAGCGAGCCATGCTAATAGATAATGAGGTTAAAATGATTGGATGCAAAAATACAAATACGACGATGAAGACTGAGCCGGAGACACCTTGTCTGGCGATGCGGCCACGCGAGGCGGCAAAGGCACTGGGAATTAGTGAACGGTTGCTGTGGGAATGGACGGATCGGGGTATTGTTCCGCACGTCCGAATGGGTAAACGAATTATGTATCCGGTCGATTCGCTGCGAGACTGGCTCCGGCGGCAGGCCCAGAAAAATGCAGACGATAAAAAAAGTTAAGAAATTTCTGAAATAATACTTGCACAATGGATATGTATGTAGTATGTTTGAATTGATGAGCAAGATACTCGATGAAATTCGCAAGGCTATCAAGGCCAGTGACAAGAGCCGTTATCGTTTGTCAAAGGACGCCTCTATTCCGCAAAGTCAACTGTCAAGGTTGATGACGGGTGAGAAGGGTTTGAGTTTTGAGGCACTGGAACGGCTTGTGGAAGCCCTGGGACTTGAGATTGTTATCCAAAAAAGAAGGCCCAAAGGACGGCAAAAACGAAAGAAGGTGTAAAATGGCAAGCGTAATAAGTGATCCGAAAGGCCGAAAACGGATTCAATTTGTGGCTGGTAATGGAAGCCGAAAAACTCTGAGGTTAGGCAAGGCTACGCTTCGGCAGGCAGAGGCTATCAAGCCCAAGATCGAGCAATTAGTCTTAGCCTGTACGGGGATAACCGGCGTGATCGACGATGAGACGGCCAAGTGGCTAACCGGCTTAGATGAGACCATGTATGACAAGCTGGCGGCTGTTGGGCTGGTAGCTCCGCGGACGTCTACTACGCTGGGAGCATTCATCGACGCCTATGTTCGGGAGCGAACAGACGTTAAGTCTGGTACACGCACAGTATACCGGCACACAAGGCGGAATCTGATAGACTTTTTAGGCGAGAACAAGCCTCTGCGAGATATTACCGAAGATGATGCCGACCGGTGGCGGCTCTTTTTGCTCGAACAGAATTTAAGCGAAAACACCACACGCCGTAGAAGTGCAATTGCCAAACAGTTCTTTAAGACGGCGCTGAAGCGTAAGCTGGTCAACTTCAATCCGTTCGCAGACCTCAAGGTTGCTGTGAAAGGCAATGTCGAGAAATTCCACTTCGTCACACCTCAAGAGGCTCAGAAAGTATTTGACGCCTGCCCTGATACGCAATGGCGGTTGATCTTTGCTCTGAGCCGCTATGGGGGCCTGCGATGTCCATCCGAGCACTTAGCTTTGACTTGGGCTGATATTGACTGGGAACATTCACGCATGACCATACACGCATCCAAGACTGAACACTGTGAGGGCGATGGAGTGCGTGTATGTCCGATTTTTCCTGAGCTATTACCGTATCTGCGGGATGCGTTTGAAGAGGCCGAAGAAGGTGAAAAATTTGTTATCACCCGCTATCGACAGACAAACGTCAATCTACGCACACAGCTATTGCGAATTATCCATAAGGCCGGGCTGAAGCCTTGGCCGAAACTGTTCCAGAATCTTCGAGCGACACGACAGACCGAACTGTGCCAGAAGTTTCCGGAACACGTAGTCTGCGATTGGATTGGCAATTCTCCATCGGTTGCACGAGAACATTATCTCAGAACTACGGACGAACATTTTGAACAGGCTACCCGACCGGATGAAGTGACATCAGAGGCGGCGCAAAATCCGGCGCAGCAAATGTCGGAATTGTCTCGTAAGGCGTCGCACACAGTTTATGAATCTGGATTTTGCGACATAAAACAAGGCCCTGCAAGACTTTGCAAGGCCCAAGTGGGCCCGGTAGGATTCGAACCTACGACCAATGGATTATGAGTCCACTGCTCTACCGCTGAGCTACGGGCCCTGTGAAATTTTCTTTCTGCGATCCACATAATCGCCTATCCGGCACTCTGAAAGAGCTTTTCTTCTGTGCTACAATTTACAGCATTCTCATCAATCTGTCTAATAAAATCCATAGAAGCCCATAGTTTTCTCACTTTGAAACGCCAATAATGCCGCCAAGTCATTCTCTTTGAAAGATTAGCATCATGTTAAGGCCGGAAGAAGTATTCCTTGCTAACGAGCATTGTTTCTGATAGATTCCCATGCAAGTTAAGTACCCTGATAGCAGTAGAAAATAGCTATGACCAGCAAACAAGTTAGATCGACGCAGCGAAAAGCCGGTAAAGGTCCGATTCGATACAATCCTGATACGTGCACGTATTCCGTGCCCGATTCGGAGCAGCGACGGCTGCAGAGCAAATATCCATACGACGACATCCAGGCGGCAATAATCCAGGCCGGCAGGCACACAAAACGTTATTCCGAGAATGCCCGTCAGGCAATAAAGGCAAATCCAGGTCGTGCTCTCGAATTCGACTTGGAATGCTGGCTGTTCAATCCAAAGCCGGAACATCAGGCCCGAACACTCGCCGAGCTGGCTCAGCAGATAAGGCTCTGCCCCACATTCGTCCGCGAAGCTCTGACCGGCGAGATTGATGCGGAGCTGGTCGGCCGCGACCTGGCGAAATTCTATCCGGAGTACTACGAACTCGGCGGCACAGGTTTTGAGCCGACACATAACGCCGCCGTCGATCTGGTATGCCTGCTGGAATCGTGCGGCGGGGAAAAACGGCTGCCGAGATTGCAGGAAATTGACGTCAGGATTCTTAAGCACCTGAACACGGCCGAATTCGCCAGGAAGCTGAGCGATTTGGAAGCGGAACTTAACGTACCGCGCCAAACCGTCGGCAAAAGGCTGAAAGTTCTGCGGGCGCTCGGCTTGACCCATCGGCCGCAGGGTCAAAAGGGCGGCGATGCAATCTCCACGCCGGGCAAGAATTTTCTCAAAACGCTTTAGGTCTATATGGTACATAAACTCATATCAGGATATAACTATGAAAACGAAAATAACCCGAAATATTGTTCGTCCGGTCATTCTGGCATCGCTGGCGACCGGCTTTATACTGCTTACTTTTAACGCCGTTAACGCTTCGATGAAAGCGGAGGTCAAAAACAACGTGAATTCTCTTACGGCCCAACAGATTGTCGACAACATTAAACAGCACGTAACCTGTCGGTGGCAAGAGCGGACTGTCGATACGTTCAAGGCGGGGGACCCGGATACCCCGGTGACAACAGTAGCGGTGACATTCATGGCCACTTACGATGTCCTCAAGCGGGCGGCACAGCAGGGATGCAATTTTATAATCACGCATGAGCCAACCTTTTATGAACACCAGGAAAACACGAGCCAGCTCGATCCTGACCCGGTCATCGAGGCCAAGCGAAAGTTCATCAAGGACAACAACCTTACCATCTGGCGTTTTCACGACCATATTCACCGGACCGAGCCGGACGGCATTGTTGCAGGGATGGTCGAGCTGTTCGGATGGAAAAGCTTTCAAAAACAAAACGAAAACCTCCACTTCGAATTGCCTAAAGCAATGTCACTACAGCAGTTCGTTAACGGCCTGAAAGGCAAATTCGCCCGCTCAGCGATCCGTGTCATCGGCGATCCTGAGATGCAGTTCACGAAGTTCGGCTTTGCTCCGGGCGCTTCAGGCTCGGTTATGCAGATTAAGATGCTGCAGGGCGAGGGCATCGAGGTGCTTGTCGCAGGCGAGACACGAGAGTGGGAGACGGTCGAATATGTCCGCGATGCCAAAGATATGGGCCGCAGCAAAGCCCTGATTATTCTCGGTCACTGCAATTCCGAAGAAGCCGGAATGAAGTATTGCAGCGAATGGCTTAAATCATTCATTAAAGAAGTGCCGATCAGATTCATCCCTGCGGACGATCCGTTCTGGACTCCTTAAAACTAATAAGCATAGTCGAATGCGATTAAGCAGATCCTAATCTTATCAAGGCTCGTAGTCCTTTTAACTAATCAAAAGGACTACGAACTTTATATTGTAGACTGCTGTTTAAGAAAGTCAAATCTAGGGTTTGATGAATCGCACCACCTTTTTATGAACTCTCCCACGGCGAGAAATAGCCTCAAAATCAGGAGTTCGCTATAGGCCCGACATTGGCACAGCCAATCACGCCCGTAAGCAGCACTCTACTGCGGCACAATCTCAACGATAACGGAATGATCGCTCAACGTC
>Ga0268282_1000382_pt1 | contig 23321 bp, 24 predicted proteins | sample saktaG_12_FD_190133 | JGI IMG/M metagenome (GOLD analysis project Ga0268282, IMG submission 190133) | Saline water microbial communities from Sakinaw Lake, British Columbia, Canada - sak_2011_5_24_120m | ecosystem: Environmental > Aquatic > Non-marine Saline and Alkaline > Saline ...
TTCCAGTTTGCCTCGATTATACACCGAACCAGAGCAAAAAGAATACTTACCCCACGTTTCTCGTGCCTTGCTGCTATTCAGCGCCCTGATAATTTAATTCGGGATTATATACTTGACACGGGGTAAAAAATATGCTATCATATCTATATGATAAGCTACTCTTTATCTTTTTTATCGTCCTTTTCATGGGCTACCCTCTTTAGCTCATTTCTAACCTTTTTCGGAAAAAGCCTTTTCACTACTTCTTCAGTAGTTAAGTCTATATCTCGCTTCTTTTTTCTAGGCATAGGAGGTCTCCAATGAAAAACAATAACGGTAATGGGCACAAACAGGAAATGAATCTAATGAAGCTGATGGTACGCTTCCACAAAGACGAGCAATGCCGTGCGTATATGGAGCATGTGCGCTGGCCTGATGGTGTGAAGTGTCCTCGCTGTGGAAGCGATAAGATTTCACGGGCTTATGCCCGCAATCAGTACGAGTGCAATTCTGATTCATGTGGCTACCACTTCTCCGTAACATCGGGGACTATTTTCCACGATTCTCATTTGCCCTTGCCAAAATGGTTTGCAGCTGTTTACCTGATGATTGAATCCCGCAAGGGTATCTCTGCCAATCAAATGAAACGCACACTTGAAGTAAGCTACAAGACAGCCTGGTATCTTTGTCATAGAATCAGGGCTGCCATGACTGTTGATAATCCTATGCCGCTGAGCAAGATATTCGAGGTTGATGAGACATGGGTAGGTGGCAAGCGCAAGAATGTCGGGCATGGCTACAAAGGCAACAAGGTTGTCGTGGCCGGTGCAGCGCAGCGTGATGGCGAAGCTAGGCTTGAGGTCATTGACGATAGAACTCGTGAAGTCCTGCACCAGTTTATCAAGAAGCACGTAGCCCCTGATGCAGAGGCGATATACACCGATGATTGGCCTGCTTATGACGGCATAGCAGACGAGGACACAAGACACGAGACAGTTAATCACAGCGCTGACGAATGGGTTAGGGGCGATGTTCATACCAACTACATTGAGAACATCTGGAGCTTGCTTAAACGCTCTCTCGTTGGTTCGTATCATAAAGTCTCTAAAAAACATCTTGAAGCCTACCTTGATGAGTTAGAATGGCGGTTTAACAATCGTGAGAATCCATATCTGTTTAGAGATACCTTATTGAAACTTATCAAGTCTGATAACCTCGAATATAAAGTTCTAATTAAAACCAATCCTTAATCAGCCTTTACTCTTGTGCTTAGTTCAACTGCGTAGTTTATACCTAGAAATGTCGCAATCATCCCGATAACGATGAAAAAACCCATAAACCAATTTACTCCATGAAAGTCATGCCACGCAAGCCATACCAGAAGAACAAAGATTGCGTTGCCTAAAATTGAATAGAATATACGCTCCAATTTCCTATGTTTCATAACTCCGCTCCTAGCTGATGATTATAAGACGGGGTAAAAACCAAGTGGAATGTAGTCTTGTATAAGGAAACTAATTGAGAACCTCCATATTTATTACTTCCAAATTTCCTCCCCCTGCTCTGAATATGATTTTTACCCTTGTAGGGCTAAAGGATTCAGATTCAGAACCAACTTCTAGTTTTAACTCGAAATCCCCCAAACTAAAATTGTCATAGCTTGGCCCCGTTTCGCTTTGAAAATTAAATGCGCCTTTATCCGCTTTCTTAGCAACAAAATACAAGTACTCACTACTATTACCAGAAATTGTCATTAGAGGTTCAGAGGGTTCTGGCAACCAAGTAAATCTCGTTCCTTCAGGCGGCAATTGCGGGTACTTCCTGCAATGTTGACCATATGCAATCGGTATTTCAGGTTGAATCGGATTAACTGTTATCATCCGGCGTGCACGTAATTTCCCGTAACACTTCTGAATAGATACTGCTGTTGGATTTTCTACTTCCAGTCTAAGCCAATTCCAGCCTTTATTATCATCATAATCTTCAACTTTATTTGCAACAAGTCTTTTACTAGTCAATTCAGAGCAGCAGTAAGTATACTTACGTCAGGAGGAAGATAAAAGGTGGCTACCATCGTTCCACCCCCAGGAACAAGAAAGGAAAGTGGCTGTAGAAGGATGTGGTTTCGTAGCCATTCCCTGTAATCCTCGCCAGCTCTTTGCGGAGCAGATTTCCATCTTTTCCCCATACCTCCCATTTTACCACAAACCCCGCATCAAGTATATAAGCCCGATTTAATTGCCAGTTGGCGCTAGCTCGATTGCCACCTGCTCTGCCTGCTGTATATTATCTATAAATTTATCGTGCAATTGAATATACTTATCGGACTCGGTAATAAATTTATTAAGATATTTCTGTTTTATCTTTTCATCCGAGTCGGTGAAATAAGCCAGGAGTTGAGGAAATGTGTACTCTGCGGCGATGGTTTTATATCTGAAGGCTAGATACTCAGCTCCTAGTAGGGCTGATTGTAGCTGGCTACACAGCTCTTGCCACTGAGTTACTGTTAGTTCCTCTGCCTCCGGCGTGAGTGTTAGTGATTCATTATAGTGGCTATGCGAACAAACCTCAGTGGCAAGATTCAAACAGCTAGCACATTGTATAGAGTAGGTCTTTGCCGTCTGTGGGTATGGCAACCGTTCAACTAGAGGGAACCAGCGTTCCATAAACTCTTCTTTCGCCGAGCCTTTCTCGACTATGGGCAGGCTGCCCACCGGGCATATTCCCGCTGGGGGGTATAATATCCCGATATTGGAGAATTCATTCCAGTTGAAATCCTCGAGTTCTGAGGCGATGGCCTGTGCTTGCTCTATGTAATACTTCATCTTGTCGCAGGGGTTAAGGAATTGTGGTTCCTGCTGCACCCTTTGCTGATTGCAGGCTATGACTGACATGAGGACAAATGTTAGAGCTATTATGGAAAACCACTTAAGTTTCATCTTCATAATCTATTTTTTTAAGGCTGAGGACTAAACCATTTTCGGCTCTGGTTCGTTGTATATTTAGAAATCAGAGAGAGGTGTTACAAATGACCATGAACAAAGAACTTATCGCCATACTTGGCAGTTTCCTGTTTGTGTGTCTGGTTTTCTTTTTCTGCGCCTGGTATCTATTTTAGAGCGATAATGTCACTTACTGCAGGTGTAACTATTTTTTATGGGGGGTAAGATGGATAATATTGTATGTGAAAGTCCATTGATTTGGCAACCAAAGGAAATAATTGACCTGGATGATGGCTGCAAGATAGGTATAACGAGCAATGATGGTTATTATCTAGTTTTGTTGCCAAGTTATAAAGGGGCATGGAAACCTAGTAATTGGATTCCTGCTAAGGTAGCAAAAAGATTAGGCGAATTGGCTACTATCCAAATTTCGGTAGGTAGCTCATTTAGCTAATACATCACTTCAATTGTGCGCGTGGCTCTTTTAAGATATTGGCTGTTGACCTTGAGCGCAGAGATTAGCTTTTAATTCAGGGAGTTTGCTCTTGGCTCTCCTTTGTCCACTCCTGCATTAGTTTCTTTATTTGTTTGGCGAGGCTGGGGCTGGAGCGAAGCCTGTTTATGAATATCGGGCAACCTTCAAGTAAAGAGTTTTCAGCAGCGGCAGCCAGGCCAGATAATAATTGTTGCATGCCGTATTGCTCTGCTCCCGGGGTAGCGGCTCCGGGTATAGAAGACTCCAACTGTTTTCTCAAGTCCTCCTCCGTCAGCCTCATGGGCAAGACGCAGCTTTTATACCAGGAGCAAGCCTTACATTGAAGCAATGACTGGGCTTCATCCAGGATGTCACTCACTTTTAACCTCAGTTCTTGCTAAATCGTCCAGCATTAGTCTCACTTCCATACTAATTCATTGGTATTATCATAGAAATACCAGTGATAGTCATATTCTGAGTTTATCGGGCAGACCTTGCTTATATTCCATATTCCCTTACCCATATACTCGGCAGTAAAAGTCGGATTAGCCTCCTCATACAGAGGAGTAGGGGGGCCTCAGTGGCTGCAGTTCTCGCCTACTTGCAGCCGGCACTGATAATTATCGAAGCTCCTGGCTATCGTTATCATCTCGTCGGCTGTATGACGAGGTGTGTCATTTATCGGAGCGCAACCTCCAAACGAAAGTAAAATAGCAGTGACGGCTAGTAGATATATAGATTTCATAGTGACCTCCCCTGTGTTTTGGGGCTATATAGCCTGACTTGCTTGATTATACAACTTGTGGCAGTAAAAATGTAGTTTCGCCTTTTTAGTCTTGGTCTTGGAATTGCACCTGGTGGGCGGTGGACAAAGGCTAAAGCCATATTAAGCTATTGTCTGAATTAGACTAAAACGAAGGGGCAGCTGTGATTACGTATCGGAAAGTTCCGTCTCGAAGGTTTTCCAGTCTGACACCTGCTCGTTCCCGGCTGCGTCCTTTGACCTAACCCTGTAATAGTACGTAATGTTGCCTGCGGGGTCGCTTGGGCTAAGGCCAGTCAGAGTTACGGAGTGGGTAACGACTCCCGCGGAAGTGCCCGTACTCGGGTCATTTGCAGGTTGGGCGGGTTCGAGCGAGGTGCTTTGCTGATTAATGCCATACTCAACCTGGCTACTGGCTGGCTCATTGGTTGCCCAATCAATGCGAGCGTTTGTTTGGCCTGCGGTTGCCTGAACATTTGTGATTTTTGGCTTGGTGATATCCAGACCAGAACCGGTGCCGCCGGTGGCAGATCCGAGGAGGCCTTTTACAGTATCACCGATGGGTGTGTACATAAAAGTGAGCGTTCCAAGGCCGATAAGGAGGACGAATAACAATAGTATTAGAAGCGGCCTTCTCGACGATGCTGGCTGGCTACCTGGTGCTGGCGGTGCCCATACTTGTTGCTGCCCCCAACCTGGCTGCTGCGGCACACCACCCGGCTGTTGCCCCCAACCTGGTTGTTGTTGTGGTATCCCGCCTGGCTGTTGCCCCCAACCTGATTGTTGTTGTGGCATCCCGCCTGGCTGCTGTCCCCACCCGGGCTGTTGGGGCATGCCTCCGCCCAACGTAGCCCCGCAGTTCGGACAAAACTTGGTTCCAGGGCTAACTGTGATTCTACACTGAGGGCAAGAAAGGCTCATCTGAGCGCCACAGCCACCGCAAAACCGCTGGCCGGGCACGGTTGGCGCGCCACAGTTAGGGCATCTTTGCTGCATATTTCAGCCTTCTGTCTTTCTTCTGCTCCTGCTAAAGTTTAACTAGTTATCTATGCTAAGTCCGAACCTTATATTATAAAGATTATACATCTGATGGTTTAGAGAAAGCAATAGTCAAATTGTCAAATTTCTGAAATTATACAGTGGGCAGAATTTGTCTTCAACCTGTTGCTTGTCGTCTTGTCTGGACTGCCCCGAGCTACTTGTCTGACGTAACATTGCTCTTAATTGGTATTATGTAGCTTTTTCTAGATACCTCCTGCCCTTCAAGATTATATAGGACGGCTGTATCGGGTGTCTCGTTGTTCCAGATGTCACCTGGAGAATAGTCGAAACAGAAACCTCCCGATTCATAATGCGGTTCGCCAGTATAAACGCGAATGCTCTTATGCGGTTCTATTACACACGGGTGTGGGGGATAGCAGTTTTCAATGCAATCTGCCGGGTTGCCGTACCATTCGCACGAACACGGTTGGAAGATTGGAAAAGTAAACGCAGGACCACCCTTTGTTATATTCTTTAACACCCAACCTGTTATGTTCTGCGGGGAATCACTAAAGTTTTTGATTTCTACATACTCGTCGAATTCGAGTATTTCATGGCCAGCCCCTGTACTGCGAAAGTAGTCCATGCCTTTGTAATTGATGTAGGTTATTTGGACAGGGTGGGTTAGACTTTGGTTTGCATAGCCTTCCACCGTTATAGTCCAATTGCTCAAGTTTGCAGCAATAACTTTCAAATAATAGTCACGCCCGCCCTCGTAAATGTAAATAATGTCTCCAGGAGTGCCGTTTGAGTACGAAATCCTCTTTGTAATAGTACCTGGCCTGTCCTGTGGATAGACAATGATTTCGAAAACTGCGTATTCGGGCTGTTGAACTGATGCCGTCCAGATAATACGCCATTCCGTGCCGGATATGTGGAATGGGGGTGTAGTCTTACTCTCTTTGCCGCTGAAGGTTTGGACGGTGCTCCATTCAGCTTCGTTTGCAGTCTCTTCAGGTGGAGACTCAGGTTGAGAAGCCTCCGGAGGTATTTGATTTTCAACTTGGTTCGGTGGTTGTGTATCGGGTTTTGTTGCTGGTGTAGTTGGTATCGTTGGCCCGCACGCCATAATCGAACTGGCAACCAGCAGTGACAATCCGATGTACAAAAGTGGAGAACGTGCTGATGATAATGCTGAATAGATGGCGGACTCCTATAGTGATTTCTTTTTGCTGTTTATATATATCACAACTGTTGCAATGATTCCAGTCAGGGCTATGAAGCCGAATATGAGCAGGTAGAGCCGCAGGTAATCAGTTTCCCATTCAGCTTTGATAGTCTTCGGCTTATTCATGGTCATCAACGCGGTGGTTTCTTGTTCCGTCAAATCTCCGCTCCAGCCAGTGAAGATATGCTGAATCATATTTCCTTCTGTAGGGTCTATTGAGATTGTAGCTCTTGAGTCTGAATCATACCAGCCTGCTCCCGTAGGGTTACCGTAGGGTGATTCAATGTTGAGTTTGTACTGAGTTGTATAATTTGCCACATATTCGCCGCCCTGTGTGATTGTCCTTGAAACGGACTTATTGCCATCGTTCCACAAGGTGAACGCTAGCCTCGTTCCCTCCCCGGTGTTCACTTGTAGGGGAATATCGAGATGATGGGCCGAACCTGATAACCAGATGAACGATGCGGGCAACTCTCCTGGCAAGTATGATTTTCCGTCCAGGGTTAGGACAGTGGCGTCAGATGGAAAGTTTGCGCTGGTATTGAAGATGGTGTTCATGAACAAATTAATTTCACCAAATTCATAAGGGGGGATATAAAGTACAGGATGCTGCACATTTCCCTTTGAGAAAGCCGGCAAATTAGCGAAAGGTGCTACGATTTCTTCTATGGTCTTAGGCTCGGCATACTCGAATATCTCCTCAGCAGAGAGCTTATAATCGTGGTTCGTGTCGGCGGCATTGAAATCACTGAATGCTTGCAAGATGTAGTGCGTGAAAACACCGTGCTTGAGCTCACGGTCTTCGAGAGAGCTTTCATCCGATTGGCAACCCATCAGGACTATACGACCGTTCCGACCAAGCTCTTTTCTGAAGGAACCGGCATAGCAAGTGTCCAGAATGACGACGACATTTTGTGAATGTAGTTTGTCCAGCCAGTCAGCTAGTTGCCAATCTAAAATAAGATTATCGTAGCACGCAAGGTTTTGAGGTGCACTGTGTCCCGAGAAATAGAACAGCACGGTGTCATCAGCACCGGCTCTTTCAGCCAGCCACTGGATTGCGTAATAGATATCGGCATTTGTTGCCTCATTATTTAACAGTAGATTAATGTGGTCTTCACCGATGATGGGAGATAGTTGAAGGGCTAAGTCTCGCGCATCATCATCAGGATGTTTTATCCCTACCGGATATACGTTCCATTCTTTGTCAAACATACAGAATGGATATTGGCGCTCTGTTACACCTATGATGACCGCCCAGCCTTCTGGTTTAGGTTCTTCGGCAAGTGCCGGCGAGTGGGAAGCTTGAATCTGTATTAGAAGTATTGCCAGGAGCGCGCTCAATAAAAAAACGAGAGGGTTCTTCTTGAATATCACCTTAGCCCGATGTATTCCGCTGTTCACTGGCTAGCCTCATTTATTTTCATCGGGAGTGTATAGCTTTTTCTGGAGACCTCGTTGCCCTGGGCGTCGTATAAAACGGCTATATCGGGCTTGTCGTTACTCCAGATATCGCCAAGGCCCCAGTAAAAACAAAGGCCGCCAGTTTCGGGATGGACCTCGTCTGTATAAACCCGTATGATGCCACCAGGGAGCAGTATACAGGACGGGAAAGTGAATGATGGGATTGTTGGTCTACTGATGTTTTTTAGTACCCAGCCACTAATATCCACAAAGCACTCGCTGAGGTTTTTGATAACCACATATTCATCGGGCTCGACCCTCTTGTAGCAAATGCCTTTGTCCGGCTCTGGTGGATATAAAGTACCATTGTAGTGAATATAAGTTATTTTGACAGGAGAAGTGTTTGTCCCAGGAGAGTTATCTTCTACGATAATAGTCCAGCGGCGCAGATTCTGAGCTGTGACATTAATGAAGAAATCGCGCCTGGCTTCTGAAAATAAATCTGAAAGTAAAACATAAGTGACGTCGCCGCTACTGCCGCCTGAGTTAGAGACAGTCTGCCATACCGCATAAGGCGCATCTTTTTGGTAAATAACCAGTTTAAAGATGGCTGTTTCAGGGTCTTCGGCATCTATTGTCCAGGTGATGCGCCATTCTGTGCCATATATGTGAAATGTAGGCGTCGTCTCGCCCACTTCACCGCTGAAGATTTCTACCGTGTACCACTCCTCTTCGTTTTTGGTTTCTTCGATTGGAGGTGCTTCCTCTGGCGGCTGGTTTTCGCTAGTGGTTGGTGGCTGTGCCGGTGGAGGTTCAGGTAGTGCTGGTGGTGGACTTGGCTCCAGCTGAGCGCAAGCCACAGCCAGGTTAAGTGTTAGTAAGAGCAGCACTGTAAATGAGATTAAGCGCCTAATAGCTTCGTTTTTCATAATAGCTTGTTATCTTTGTTCGTAAAATGGCCTTCGTTACACGTTGTTCTTACAAATAGTATACGTTAGAGCGCTGCAGAACATCAATAAATCTTTGGGTGGATAACTATGACTTTAGTCATTGGGATAGCGTCTTACTAAAGACTAACTGCACCATCACGGTCTAAATGACGTGATTTTGGCGCGATTGGATGAGCGTCAGATTTCTTGCCTTACACAGTCTGCTTATGGATGAAGCTGTTCTACGACAACCTTGATCTGATACGTGTCTCTGAGAACTATCTCCGGTATGCCTGACCCTTTAGGATAGTCCTCGATTAAACCAGTGACCTGAACATGTTTATTTAGGAAGTAACTTTCGGGATTGGGCGGAAACTCGTTTATGAAATTTTCCCTGTCGCGACCCCAGATTATGCATTTGAAATAGTCCTGATAAGGCTTGTGAAAATCGAGGAAGGTAGGCTGGCTTTTAATGTCAGCCGCGTAGTGAGTTCCAACGACTATTCCCTCGACCACTTTATGCTGGCCGATATAGCTGCCCGCTTCCTCCCAGCTCATGATCCCGCTGCCTACTTTTATGTATTCGACTTTTGTCTCTACATCACTTCCTCCTGGCCCCATTATTGCCAGTGAAACAGAGTAGGCCCCGGCTGTAGTATAAGTATGACCGGGTTGTGGCAGGCTGCTGAACTGTCCGTCGCCGAAATCCCAGTGCCAGCGGCTGATGTCATCGGTAGATAAATCGGTGAAACTGACCGTTAAGGGGGCTATACCCGCCTCTGGGTTGGCGGCAAAATCTGCTGTTGGAGCCGGTATGTAGACAGGCTCTGGTTCTCGAGCACAGCCAGTAATAAGCGCAAGTAATACTAAAACCAATAACAATAGCTTATGCATTGTCTGAATTTTAGCCTTAATATCGTTGAATCTCAACAATTTGTTAAGTAAATACGAATTTGCTATACTTTTTCCTTAATGTGGTTATGGTCAGCGGTGCTGGCTGTTATTTATAAAGTTCTGGAGACCACCTCAAATAAAAGTTGCGAGCGGTGACTATATGAAGTTATGGAGAAAGCCTTTTGATATGGCGGACAAGGCCCCTAATCCAGTCAAGTTACACATTGACGTAGACAGATGCAAGGGTTGTGGCTATTGCGCCGAATTTTGTCCTCGAGGAGTGTTGGAGATAACCGGTGAGCTAAGCCCTAAAGGTTATGACATGGTCAGGGTGGTTGACGAGAGTAAATGCTTGGGCTGTGGTCTCTGTGAGGCTATATGTCCCGAGTTTGGAATTTATCTCATTACGGAAGATAAACAAGTAAAAGAAGTCTAGGCAACACATGTCTAAAGAGGAAGTACTCTGCGGCGAATTTTTTATGAACGGCGATATGGCCTGTGCCGAAGGGGCTATAAGCGCTGGTTGCCGTTTCTTTGCCGGCTATCCCATTACCCCTGCAACCGAAGTGGCTGAGAGGATGAGCGAGCGTATTCCTCAAGTGGGTGGTGTTTTTATTCAAATGGAAGACGAGATAGCTTCCATGAATGCAATACTCGGAGCATCATGGGCTGGAGTAAAGGCGATGACTGCTACCTCCGGGCCAGGATTCAGCTTGATGATGGAGAATTTGGGTTTGGGCATTATGCTGGAAACGCCCTGTGTTGTGGTCAATGTCCAGAGGGCAGGCCCATCTACAGGATTACCTACCCTGGTTGCACAGGGAGACATGATGCAGGCCAGATGGGGCGCCCATGGGCACTATGAGATCATCGCTCTCTCTCCTGACTCGCCGCAGGAGGTGTTTGACCTGACCATTACGGCGTTTAATTTGTCAGAGCAGTACCGGGTGCCTGTGTTGCTTATGACTGATGAATCGGTGGGACATATGAGTGAGAAGGTTGTTATACCAAGGATAAACCAAAAAAAGCTGGTTAGCAGGCCTCGTCCTACGGTCGCTCCGGAGAAGTATTTGCCCTATGATTCGAGAGAGGGTTTGGTGACTCCGATGGCTATAGCCGGTGAGGGGTATCGTTTTCATGTTACCGGCCTGACACATGACGATATGGGCTATCCGGTAATGACCGCCGAAGCTCAGGACAAATTGATACGACGTCTTGTAGATAAGATACGGCTAAATGCCAAAGAGATAATAAGATGTGAGGAAATAGATATTGATGACGCTGAGGTAGTTGTGGTTAGCTATGGAATATCGGCCCGTATCGCCCGATATGCGGTGCAGAAGGCAAGGGGCGAGGGGATAAAGGCTGGCCTATTACGACTGATAACAGTATGGCCTTTTGCTGAAGACCGCATAAGAGAGCTAGCATCCAAAGTGAAAGCATTTATAGTACCGGAGATAAACTATGGACAGATGGTGAGGGAGGTGGAGCGATGTGCCGCAGGCAAAGCAAAGGCAAGGCTGGTATCGCACATGGGCGGTGGCGTGCATCTCCCCGAAACAGTTCTAGAAGCTATACGAGAGGAAGCCAGATGACAAAGATGCTGACGGTAGAGGTGAATCCTATAGACTGCTACCTCAGGGTAGACAGAATACCGCATATCTGGTGTGCTGGCTGTGGTATCGGACCAGCGGCCGGATGTTTCCTCAGGGCTATTGACCGCGCCGGGCTGGAGCCAGACAAAGTAGCTGTGGTCTCTGGGATCGGCTGCTCAGGTAGAGTTGCTGGCTATATTAAACTTGACTCTTTCCATACCACACACGGCCGGGCTCTCCCTTTCGCTACTGGTCTTAAGCTGGGGAATCCGGAATTGAATGTGGTGGTATTTTCTGGGGATGGAGATATCGCGGCTATCGGGGGTAACCATCTTATTCACTCTGCCCGCCGTAATATCGATATGACCGTCATTTGTATTAACAACTTTAACTATGGCATGACCGGTGGACAGATGGGACCGACTACGCCGCTTGGTGCTCGAAGTGCTACTTCACCCTATGGTAACTTCGAGTATCCTTTTAACCTGCCTTACTTGGTTGCTGCCTGTGGTGCTACCTATGTTGCCAGATGGACGGTGTTGCATTTGCGAGAGTTGGAAAGGTCAATTGCTGAAGCATTGGTCAAGCCCGGTTTCAGTTTTATAGAGGTGCTCAGTCCCTGCCCTACCGTCTACGGGCGACAGAATAAATCGCCGCGAGGTCTGGATGAAATGCGCAGCTATAAGGAAAGAAGCATCATCAGGGATGGAGCTGACCCGAAAGACGTTGGGATATCTCTAGATGGTCCCATCGTGGTAGGCAAATTTGTTGACACAGAAAGGCCTACTTTGTGGGATTGCTACCAGCAGATGCTTGATAGAGCAAACAAGTCGAAAAAACGGTAGCCGGTATTATATGGCTGATTAGTAAGGGAACTCCTTGGAGGAGAGAACTTGAGACGGACAGAAGTAAGATTAAGTGGTGCTGGCGGACAGGGGATTGTGCTTGCTGGCCAGATTCTGGGCCAGGCGGTTTCCTTATATGAAAAAGGGAAATTTGCTACCTTCACCCAAAGCTATGGACCAGAAGCACGAGGTGGCTCCTGCTCCGCTGAAGTTGTTGTTTCGGATGAATCTGTAGGTTATCCCTATGTGATAAGCCCACAGGTAGTAGTTATCATGTCACAAGAAGCCTACAATAAGTACACACTAAATCTCAGCCCAGACACGGTGGTAATTATAGACTCTGGCCTGGTCAAACCCAGTGCATCGAAGAAACTTAAGGTATTCTCGATCCCGGCTACTAATCTTGCTCGGGAGATGGGGCGAGTGGTAGTAGCCAATATCATCATGCTTGGATTTCTGGCAGCAGTCAGCGATGTGGTTGCTCATCAGGCGCTCAAAAAATCTATCTTGTCGACTGTGCCCGAAGGCACAGGGGAATTTAACATCAAGGCTTTCACTCTGGGATATGAATACGGGCTGAAACAAGCCAAAGCGAAGTAGAGCTTAGGTATAGATGGCGAGTAGTGTCGCAGTAATTGGTAATAGTGTTGGAGCAGCTCAGTGCGCCCTGACTTTGGCTAAAATGGGTGCTGAGGTTAGCCTCGTTATCTCTACCAAGGCATTAAGCCTAAACAGTAATGGAAATAGCGATTCCTCATCTGGTGCCATTAGTGGATGTCTTGACATCTGGCCATTTTTGCTCAGGGCAGCGACTCATCCCGGGGTTAAGCTTTACACTAACTCCTGTGTTGAAGCTATAACAGGGAAATGTGGAGAATTCGTAGTAAAGATAAAGAGATTACCCCGCTATGTAGATGAGAAATTATGTACTAGCTGTGGATTGTGCCAGGAAGCGTGCCCGGTAAAAATACCCTTTTCTTATGACGGTCGTGTGCTCACACACGGTGCTATCCATGCCCTGTTAATGGGTAATCGGTCGGTACCGTCAGCCTATTCTATAGATAAAAATGACACTGCGCCTTGCCGGGTGGCCTGCCCCCTTGGTATCAATATACCCGGCTTCATCTGTCTGCTGGCTAAGGGTAAGGCGGACGAAGCTCTAAATCTCATCGATGAAGCTGCACCGTTAGCCGGGATACTCGGACGGGTGTGCAGTCATCCATGCGAAGATAATTGTCAGCGGGCTAAAGTTGATAGTCCTGTGTTTATTCGCGCTCTGCACCGATATGCTGCCGATAATGCTTCTGGCAGCATTAATTACAACCCCAGAAGCCAGGCCAAGTCCAGAGAAGACAAAATAGCTATTGTCGGTAGTGGGCCATCTGGATTGACAGCAGCCTGGGAACTAGCCCGACGTGGATATACTCCCACTATATTTGAGTCCCATGCTGTGGTCGGCGGTATGCTGGCTACAGGTATACCTCGGTTCCGTCTTCCCCGTGAGGTGCGAGAGAGGGAAGTGGAGGCAATCATAGCCATGGGTGTAGATATTAAAACAGGTGTAATGGTAGGTCAGGACATAACGCTTTCTGACCTGAGGGAGCAAGGTTATAAAGCTTTTTACCTGGCTATAGGCACTGGTTTGAATAATAAGCTAAATATCCCCGGAGAAGACCTCGAAGGCGTTGTCGACGTCATATCAATGCTGTTTGCGCTCAATTTGAAGGTAGGCGCAACAGTCGGCTCAAATGTGGTGGTCATTGGTGGTGGTAACAGTGCCGTAGATTCGGCCAGGGCAGTTAAGAGGCGAAGTAAAGGCACTGTGCGGATACTTTACCGACGCACATCAGATGAAATGACCGCCATAAAGGAGCATGTTGAGGAAGCCGTTGAGGAAGGCGTGCTCATTGAATATCTTACTGCCCCTGTTGAAATTATTGGCGATGGGACCAAAGTTACCGGAATATGCTGCCAGCGGATGAAACTGGGCAAAGTTGATGCTACTGGACGGCGCCAGCCGGTGCCCATTGAGGGGTCGGAATTTACTATAGACGCTGATCACGTTGTGGTATCTATAGGCCAGCGCCCAAGTACAGGCCTACTTAAATTAAAGGATATCAGGCTCAATGACGATGAAACTATAAATGTGGACCTACTGACACTTCAGGCCATCATACCTGATATCTTTGCTGGCGGCGATTGTATCACCGGTCCTAATACTGTTGTTGAAGCTATGGCTGCCGGTCTCAGAGCTGCGGAATCTATTGACAGGTATCTCAGCGGGGGTGACTTGAGGAAGGGTCGTAGTTTGGAAAAACAGAAACAGGCTGAAGTTGATATTGAGGCAAGGTATGTCTCGCCTCACAAGCGGGCTGAAATGCCTATTCTTCCTCATGCTGCTAGAATGGGGACATTTGAAGAGACTAAGATAGGCCTATCTCCAGACATGGCCAAGACCGAGACTGAGCGTTGCCTAAGTTGTGCCTTATGTAGTGGCTGTCTGGAATGTGAGCGGGCATGTCAGGTAAATGCTGTTTCCCATAAAGATAGTATCAAGTCGGTGAAAATAGAAGCCGGAGCTGTGGTTGATTTTGCTTCTCACGGTAGCGATGCTGCCCCACCCCGACCCAAATCTTCTCAAAGCAGGGCTCTTCAAGTTTCCGGTGAGGGTGTCTTTGTTGTAGAAGGCGAAGGCGATTTATTGGATGAACTCAGTCGTGCTTCGGCAACTGCACTGGATGTAGCGCGGTGGTTGAAGTTACCAAAGAAAGCTGCCTCAACTGGTGAAGATGCTGATAGTAATAATGGTGGCAGGCTGGATTTCGTGCCAGCTGTAACAGAACTGTTAAGCATTGATGATGGGCGTACTGGCGTGGTACTGTGCCGCTGCGGTGGCAGCATTAGTTCGGTCATTGACTTTTCTGAGGTAGTTAGTGAAATAAAGCGTCTTTCTGGCGTTTCTTGTGTACGGGAGTTATCTCAGGTGTGCACTGAATATGGAGCGCGGGAGATTAAAGATTTGGTCACGGCTGAAAAACTCAGCAGGCTGGTTATAGCCGCTTGCCGGTGTTGCAATCTGGAGCAAGTCTGTTTCAGTTGCACGGAGCAGCGAGTAAGGTGTAAAGAATATTTGAGCCGATACCTGGATACAGAACCAGGTACAGTTGTGGAATTTGTTAACATTCGTGAGCAATGTGCCTGGGTGCATAGCGACAATCCTGCAGATGCTACTAATAAGGCGATAGAGATAGTCGCTTCGGGGATTGTCAGGGCTCAAGACATTTCGTCGGCAACACTCAGCGGGCGCCCGATTATCCAGGGTGCGTTGGTGATAAGCACCGGGCTTCCAGGTCTGGCAACTGCAATGAGCTTAGCATCTCAGTCTTATCCGGTAGCTATCGTCTACAGTTCAGAATTGAAAAAGAAAAAGGGAAAGCGGACAACTGAATACCTCGAAAAAGAAGCTAGTCTGTTAAAGGAGCTTGGGGAACTGGGTGCGTCTGTCATGTCGTGGCCCAGAACATTAAGGCTTGATGGTATGCCCGGCAACTATGAAGCTGTGCTTGAATCATCTTCTGAAATAGCTAACCTCAAGGTCGGTGCTGTCATATTGGATTCTGGAGCCTTGGATAAAATGCTTGCTCGGGCCGATGCTACTTTCAAGACAAGCCTTGTTGGCCGTATTCTCTCGTGGAATACTCATACAGACAACAGGGCAATTTTAGGTTTCACTTTACGAGAATTTGCTATTGGAGACCCAACCGGCATATTTATCGTCTCGTCAGGCGCATCGGAGTCGCCTGAGAGACAGGTCATTATGGGACAGGCGATGGCAGCCAGGGCCTCGATTTATTTGAGCCAGGGCATACTTAGACCGCGGATTACTGCGGTTACTATCGATAGACAGTTATGTCGCGGCTGCGGTGATTGCACTGCAGTGTGTCCTTACATAGAGATGAAAATTAATGAACTAGGCACCGCTCATGCTTGTGTTGATCCAGTGTTGTGCCTGGGTTGTGGAACTTGCCTTACCTCATGCCCTACCGGAGCTATAACTCAGCTTGTTCAAAACGATTCCAGCATAATTAATACGTTAGAATCCATGCTGGAGAAGCCTGGCAAGGTTGGTATGACCGCATGAGTCAAACTGATACTGATATCGTGGTTTTTACTTGCAACTGGGATGGCCTTAGCTGCATTGAGGCGGCGGCACAAAGCCGTCTTAACTATCCGCCATCGGTAAAAGTGGTTAGGGTGAGCTGCCTTTCACGGGTGCATTCGGGTTTGATACTCAAGGCTTTTGAGCTGGGGGCAAGTGGGGTGATGCTCCTGGGATGCGAGCCAGGCAATTGCTATTACGAGAAGGGTGACAGGTTCAATGTAGCGGAGTATGAGAAGACGCGTGGGGTACTTGGGTTATTGGGTTTGGGTACCGATAGACTCAGGCTTACTCGTTTGCTGCGTTGCGATGGAGAAGGCTTTGTGAAGCAGGTGATGGATTTCATCGCTGAGATAGAGCGGGCTCCACAATAGGATATGAAAACGTAATGTTTAATGGTAAACCGGAAATAAAGGATACTCGCATACATCTTTGCCTCGATTGTGGCAAATGTACGGTAGTATGTCCGGTTGCGAAATACAACCCGGAGTTTAACCCACGGCTTATAGTACAGAGAAACACAGAACAAAGGGGCCTGAATTTTCAGGATGAAACAATCTGGTCTTGCCTCAATTGCTATATGTGTCTGGAGCGGTGCAACTACCGCGTGGAATTCCCCGAGTTTATTCGTATTTTGAGAACTGAGGCGCTTAGCAAAGGAACCCAGGCGAAATGCAGCCATGGTGGGGTATTGCAGTCTATGATGCATCTAATGACCGGTGGAAACTTGCATCAGGAGAGGTTGGGCTGGCTACCACCAGATATTAAGCTATCTGCTAAATACGATACCATATTTTTTGTAGGTTGCGCGCCATATTTCGACGTTATGTTCAAAGACCTGGGAGTGAATACTTTGGAAGGTGTCAAGGGAGCTTTGAGGTTGCTAAACCGAGCTAAAATACCTTTTAATCTTCTGGCTAACGAGCGTTGCTGCGGGCGTGACCTTTTGCTCCAGGGAGATAAAGAGGGCTTTGTGGCTCTGGCACGGGCAAATATGCAGGAGTTTGACCGACTTGGCGTAAAAAAAGTCATCACCAGTTGCCCGGAATGTTACTATTCATTGAAGATTGATTATCCCAAAGTGTTGGGCAGCACAGTGGCGGAAGTGGTATATTGGACAGATGCTGTAGCACCGTTGCTACAGAGCGGCGAATTGCATATCGGAAAACTCAAGGAAAAGGCTACTTATCAGGACCCCTGCACTCTGGGAAGGGGCTTGAGGATTTTTGATTCACCTCGTCAGGTGCTGGGCGCCGTGGATGGTCTGGAATTAGTGGAAATGGAACAGAGTCGGGAGAAGGCACTATGTTGCGGGGCAAGTTCCTGGGTACACTGTGGGGCTGCGAACCGGCAGATACAGGATGAGCGCCTTACTCAGGCAGAGGCCACTGGGGCCGGGATACTGGTGACTTCCTGCCCAAAGTGCCAGATTCATTTAAAGTGTGCCCAGCGGAGCCGAAATGGGAGAACGCCTGAAATCGATATACAGGACCTGACTGGCTTGGTAGCCCGCTCACTTGACCAGGAGGTAAGCTAATTGGTTGAAGATGAACTCAGAATAGGTGTCTTTGTTTGCGATTGCGGGCTTAACATTGCCGGGTCTGTGGATACGGAAGAGGTACGGCGGTCGGCAGAAGAGCTTCCCGACGTGGTGGTTGCGGTGAGAAACAGATATACCTGCGCTGACCCGGGCCAGGTAGAAATAAAAAGGCATATCAGTGAACACAGACTGAACCGTGTGGTTATAGCTTCTTGCACACCGCGGCTTCATGAGTCCACCTTCCGTAAGTGCGTAGCTGAAGTTGGACTTAACCCTTACCTGCTGGAGATGACTAGCATCAGGGAGCACTGCAGTTGGGTGCACCTCTATGACCGGGAGTCGGCTACTAAGAAAGCTGCAGATATTGTTAAGATTGCGGTAGCCCGGGCGCGACTTCTCCAGCCGCAGCAGGAGATGGAAATCCCGGTGACTGATGCTGCCCTGGTAATCGGTGGTGGTGTAGCCGGGATTCAGGCGGCGTTGGACCTTGCCGATGCCGGGCATCAGGTATATCTGGTGGAGGAGAAGCCATCTATCGGTGGAATCATGGCTCAGTTAGATAAAACCTTCCCTACAATGGATTGTTCTATATGTGTGCTCGGGCCCAAAATGATGGATGTGGGTCGCCACCCCAGGATCAAGCTGTTTGCCTACAGCAGCGTTGAAGATGTATCTGGCTATGTGGGTAACTTCAAGGTCCGCGTCCGTAAGAAAGCCCGTTACGTGGATGAAACCTTGTGCACCGCCTGTGGCAAGTGCGCTGAGGCTTGTCCTGTGGTATTGCCCGATGAATTCCAGCAGGGTTTTTCCTCGCGCAAGGCAGCCTATATCGATTTTCCTCAAGCAGTACCCTCAGCATTCCTTATCGACATGGAGCATTGCCTGGGAAATAAACCTGTAGCCTGTGTCAAATGTGTGGATGCTTGCGAAAAGAAGTGCATAGATTTGCACATGCAGGATAAGATAATAGAGTTTGAAGTTGGTGCCATAATCGTAGCCACCGGCATGGGTGTTTATGACCCCACTCAGCTTGATGAGTACGGCTATACCCGTTTTGAAAATGTAATCACCAGCATGGAATTCGAAAGACTGATATGTGGTGGTGGACCTACTGAAGGTCACCTGGTACGTCCCTCTGACCACAAAACCCCCAAGCGCATTGGCTTTATACAATGCGTAGGCTCGCGGACAGAGAACCGTGGCCATCCCTACTGCTCCAATGTGTGTTGTATGAATACGGTTAAGGATAGCCTGCTGATTAAAGAGCATGACCCAGACGCAGGAATTTTCGTCTTCTACATGGATATTCGTGCCTTCGGTAAAGGATTTGAAGACCTGGTACGTCGCTCCCGGGAGGTCGGCGTGCGCTACATTCGAGGCATCCCTGGAGAAATCAGGGAAGACCCGTCGACTAGGAATCTCCTCGTCAGGGTGGAGAATACCACAACAGCGCGGGTGGAAGAATATGAGCTGGATATGGTGGTGCTCTCGGTAGGGCTTGAGCCAAAGGCTGACCTGAAGAAGCTCACCGGTATATTGAACCTATCACAGACCAGCGATGGCTTTCTAATGGAAGCTCATCCCAAGCTCAGGCCGGTAGATGCACCGACGCCGGGCATCTTTTTCGCTGGCTGTGTCGAAGCGCCTAAAGACATAAAAGACAGCGTCACCCAGGCTGGAGCCGCCGCCGCCCGGAGTTCAATTCTCTTGAATGCCGGTGTCATCAAAGGCGAGGCTATTAAAGCCATAATTGACCTTGACAAGTGCACCTCCTGCGGCGTCTGTGCCCGTGTCTGCCCCTACGGAGCTATAAAAGTCGATGTCAAAGCTAAGTCTGGAGCAAAATTGATAGCTGCCGCCTGCGCCGGTTGTGGCGCCTGTGCCGCTGAGTGTCGCTTCGATGCTATCACCATGCAACATTTCAGCGACGCTCAGGTGATTGCTCAAATAGATGCTGCTTTGGAGACAGACCCGGAGCAGAAAATCATTACTTTCCTGTGCAACTGGTGTAGCTATGCCGCCGGTGACCTGGCAGGAGTCTCCAGGATGCAGTTCCCACCGAATAACCGCTTCATCCGCACCATGTGCAGCGGTAGAGTGGATGAGAGCTTTATACTCCATGCATTCGAAAAAGGTGCGCCAGTGGTGCTGCTCTCCGGTTGTCATTTGAGTGACTGCCATTATATAAGTGCCAATCACTGGACTATGCGCCGGGCTGACAGGCTCTGGGACAAGCTGGAAAAGCTGGGTATTCGCCCTGAACGCCTGCAACTGGAATGGATAAGTGCTGCTGAAGGTGCCCGGTTTGCTCAAATCATGCGCGAACTCGAGGAGATGCGCCAGAAAGTTACGCCTGATGAGATAGCCCAAGCCCGGAGGGTGCTCGCCGAGCAGAGGCTGAAAGCTAAGAAAGAGCCTGCCGTCGAAGATGATCTGGGCGATACAGCAAAGGTATGAATTAGATGGAAGAGCAACTAAAGTGTCTTCACTGCGGCTTCGAATATAGGGTAACTGCGGATAACAAGAGAGGTCCTCAAGAGCGGGTTTGCCCTAAGTGCAAATCGAACAGCGTACACCGGCTACCAGACAAGAAAGAATAAGCTTCTATCCAGAGAGCACTTCGCCTTCTCTGTCATTCTGACCACTTCTCCTGTCATTCTGAGAGAATGTAGCGACCGAAGAATCTCTACCTCGCTCATTCTGAGCCTGTCGAAGAATATCCTTGGCTCAGCATAAACTCCACGAAGAATCTCACTACCCAAAGGCGGCATTCCCACGCAATCTCAAAGGTATATGTTTACAAAGCTTCCTTTTCCTATTAAAATAGGCGTGTTTCAGGGCGGTTAGCTCAGTGGTTAGAGCGCTTGCTTCACACGCAAGAGGTGCGGGGCTAGCTTCGAGGTCTCCGGGGCCAGATACGAAATTAGGGCCACGAAGCAAGAGGTGTGCTGCCTTATCGTTTATGCCGGTGCGTCCAGTCTGTTTTCTTTTTGGTCCCGTGTTCATTTTTATCCCTCACTACTTATTTTCTTTGCTATCTTCTCGATTCTTGCCCTTGCCAGAGGAGATGGGCTAAAGCTTCCCTTTTCCCAGCGCCTCACAGTAAGTACGCTGACTCCCAACTTTCGAGCCAATCCTTCTTGGCTTAAGCCAAGTCTGTGCCTCAGCGCTCTGATTGCCTCTTTGTCCATAAAGAAAACCCATTCTGTTTAAATACAATGATAGCACATATGTTACCCACTGTCAAGGCCAAATTTCGCCTAATGTCCGGAGAATTAGCCTACAGAAACGCGCCTGTCATATCCTGCCAGTTTACTGTGGTGTCTTTATAGGTGCAAGTGAGCGCACTGTTTCGCACCTTTGCACAGGTGCTATTACACGTGTTCAACCCGCACTTGTCCGAGGCTACAGGCATAGGTACGAAGAGTATACCCTCACACAGGTGCGGTCCCATAGGTGCGACACTCCAAGGTGCGACCTCATTGAGGGATTCCCAGGGGAAGGGGGGGGCTCCCCTCCCCCTGCAGGTACGAAAAACGTACGATTTTGGGGAAATGCCTCCTGCTGAATTTGCCGCACAATCGCCCGTTATATTGGCAATTGCTGGATAGAGAAAAATCCGGCTAAGCGAGTAACAATTTGGTCTTTTGTTCAATTAGCTGAAATAACAAGCGAGGCAGACAAGTCAAAATCTGCAAAAGAGCAGTCGGCCCGTTTTTTATGTTCAGAAAGAAAATAGCTCGGACAATTTGACACCTAAAGCCCGCGCAATGGCTGCCATATTCTTTAATGCCGGGTTACGCTCTCCCCTCTCAATACCCCCAAGGTATGTTCTGTGTATACCTGCTCTAAATGCTAGCTCTTCCTGAGACAAGCCCTTTGCCAATCTCAGGTCGCGGATCCTATTCCCGAATTGTTTTTGTATGTTACTCAATTGTTTTGGCAACTAGCGTGTAATCCTTGACTAAATGCTAGCGCCATGTATACAATGAGTCTACAGACTATAAGTATCATTTACATACAAACTCCACTAAAGATAGTAATCGAGGAAGGGTTGAAGCTGCAAGAGCATTATAGCTACCAGCAGGAGGTGATAAAATGGCTAAGACTGTCCTTTCAATTGTGGCACTTTTAGCATTGATTGGCTTGGCTGCCGCATGTGCGCCGTACTCCCCGCCATCCAATTATCCAACAGGTCAACAGAATCCTCCTCAATCCAGCCCTCCGGCACAGGCACAAACTACAGAGACGCCTGCTTCAGCACAACAAGGTGGGCCCCCTTTAAATATAGCAATCGACTATGCAGGAATCTTATCTGCTTATAATCGTCATGTATTAAGTCCACACCAGGCAATGGTGAAATTGGTCGTGGTCGTCAGTGACGGCAGAACATTAGTCGAACGCACTATGCCATTTACAGGCTATCAACGAATGGATGATTTTGATATATGGGAAGTTAACATTAGGGGATTACACATTGATTCTGCAACTAATTATTTAAAGCTTTCTATCAGAGCATACGACGTAGATCCAGATATAGATTTTGAAAAAAGCTTCTTGTCTGCTCTTAACGAGCTGGGACAGACCGGAGCAAGCAATGTTAAAGCAATATTGGATTCATTACCGGGGCAATGGTATCTCGGCGAGTATGAAAATACATGGTATCCCTCCCAAAATTGGGGGATTAATTCTTATAATGGCGAAAAGGGGACCAATATGCGAGTTTGGTTTCGAATATGGTCGAGCCAGGAACCTGCACCGTTACCCAAGCCCACATTGCAACCAGCTGTCGAGATTCAAAATGTGGTATTACCGAACACTGTTTCGTTGGGAAATATAGGACTTAAACATGTGAATCATACCCTCATATTGACCAATAAAGAAAATACTGATGTTACGATTGACTATTTCGGGGACTCAGATCTAGCGATGGATCTTTACAGAAGCCCGGTTAAAGGTACAGTTAAAGTACCTGGTGGGAATTCAATAGAAGTGACCCATTCATTCCAGTATTCCAAGACAGGCACTACAACTGTAACGTACATCGTATATTATCATGGCAATGAGCTCAATAGGTGGTCCGGAACAGTCACAGTTACGCGTTGAAGTTATCCTACTTTATTAACGTAAATAACAAAACAGGCTTCTGTGCAACAGGATGTGACCTTCTATCGGCGTGCGGTTAAAGCGCGCTGCACCTCTCTGCTTAACTGCTCGGTATCAAAGGGCTTGTCAAGATGGGCAACTTTAGTCTCGGAGAGAAACTTTTTGGTGTCCGCACCTATAATATCGCCAGTGATGAAGACTACTCTCCGGGCTAGCGATTTATCTATCTTTTGAATACGCTCGTATAATGTTACGCCATCCATGCCTGGCATCTTGATATCCAGCAGGACGAGGCTGTATTTCTGGCTTTCAATTTTCTTCAGAGCATCATCGGCGTTATCTACAGTATCTACATCGTAACCTTCACCAGTTAGCACCAGTTTCACAATGTCCCTAATCACCTTCTCATCATCCACCACCAGTATCCTGGCTTTGACCGCTTTCTTAGACTTTCTAACAACTGGATTAGCCGGTTTTGGCG
>Ga0268282_1000386_pt1 | contig 23080 bp, 27 predicted proteins | sample saktaG_12_FD_190133 | JGI IMG/M metagenome (GOLD analysis project Ga0268282, IMG submission 190133) | Saline water microbial communities from Sakinaw Lake, British Columbia, Canada - sak_2011_5_24_120m | ecosystem: Environmental > Aquatic > Non-marine Saline and Alkaline > Saline ...
GGTTTTCCCGATTAATGTCTCTTATGGGGGAAGCTTCAAGTAATACTTCGGCAATTTCGACCAAACCGTTTTTACGACAGAGCCCGCTCAGAATGGGGGTCTCATTAAGGAGAAAAAATGAGTGATATAAAAATTGAAATATTTATACCCGGAGAACTTAAGGAAGAACCGATCTTGTATAACATGATCAAAAATTTTGATGTGGGCATTAAAATTATTGAAGCGTCATTTTCGACCGAAAGCGGTTGGGCATACCTTCTGATCAACGGTAAAGAAACGGAAATCGAAAGAGTATTAAGTTTTCTAAAAGAAAAAGATATAAACGTGGAAATTAAGAAAAAATGAAGCTTGTACGATGCGTTTATCACAATAACATTTATTCCGGTGTATTGGAATACGATGAGGTTATTTTAAAAGCCCCGAATATTAAGCCGAAAACCGTTAAAGTTAATGACGTTATTCTTTTGGCGCCGGTAGAACCTTCGAAAATCGTTTCAGTCGGATTAAATTACCGCTCTCACGCGGAAGAATTAGGCATGGCGATTCCTGAGGAACCTATAATTTTTCTTAAGCCCCCTACAAGTGTTATCGGTTCAAAAGAGGCGATAATTTATCCGAAAAACGTAAAAAGGGTTGATTATGAGGCGGAATTGGCTGTTGTGATCAAAAAGACAGCCCGTGATATTTCGAAAAATGACGCGGCGGCTTATATCGCGGGATATACTTGTTTTAATGATGTTACGGCTAGAGATTTACAGAAAAAAGACGGACAATGGACCAGGGCGAAATCTTTTGATACGTTCGCGCCTATTGGTCCATGGATCGAGACTGAGCTTGACCCGACGGATTTACGTCTTCGAACGTATCTCAATGGGAAAATAAAACAGGATTCGCGAACCTCAGAATTTATATTTGATATTCCCCATTTAATTGAGTTTATTTCAGGGATAATGACTTTACTTCCGGGGGACGTAATTACAACGGGAACTCCGCCTAATGTCGGACCTATGTGTCCGGGGGATGAAGTTATAATTGAGATCGAAGGCATTGGGAAATTAGAAAACCATGTAGTTTTGAAATAATTCTTCTACCATACTTGATATTATGCGTATAGTTTTGCAAAGAGTAAAGAAAGCTGTTGTTACCGTCAAAAAAAAGAAAATCGCGTCTATAGAAAAAGGGTTTTTGCTTTTGGTCGGCATCGGAAGGCAAGATACGTCGCGGATAATCGAAAAAACGGCACAAAAGATATTAACGCTTCGTATTTTCGAAGATGATAACGATAAAATGAACTTGAGTATACAACAAGCCGCGGGAGGAGTGTTAAGCGTTCCGCAGTTTACACTTTTGGCTAATACAGAAAAAGGAAATAGACCCGGTTTTGATAATGCCGCGCGTCCGGATAAAGCGGAAGTTTTGTGGAAGCACTTTAACTCTATTATTAAAAAGGCGGGTACTCCGGTTTCCGAAGGTAAATTCGGCGCGCGTATGGAAGTTTCAATAGTGAATGACGGTCCCGTCACTTTTATTATTGACTCAAAAATACAGAGACGAGTTTGATCCCGAATATAGAGACGAGATTGATCAAGTCTCTATGCTACCGCGTTCCGCTTATTGTCATCCTCGCGAACAGACTGTGTCAAAAGTCGGAGACTTTTTTTAAAGTGGAGGGGATCTCCACAAGAACACCTAAAAAAAATTGTCATCCTCGCGAATGCGGGGATCTATTATATAAAAGTGGAGTAAATTTTTTAAAGGAAACGCAAAATTCCACTTTTGACACAGTTTGGAAAGCGTGGATCTATAAGGGGTTTAGATTTCCGAACGAAAAAGATATAAGATGGGTTAAAGGGCAGGTGAGAAAAATTAACGCGCTTCTCGGTATTGTACCGGCAAAACATATTATTACGTTGCTATGTGTGTCTGCCATGGTGTTACCCGTAATTTCCGCGAGAAACGTTTCGGCGGAAGTAAATATGGAAAATGGGGATATGGCTCTAAGCCTGCCGCTTTGGGCGGATTTGGATGAAGATTCGTACGAATTATGTCCCGAAGGGATTAATGTTGTTGGAATGTTTTTGGCGGTTTGGGAAGCGGGACAATACGCGGCAATGTATAAGCTCATTGATGATGAAAGTAAGAATGGGTATTCTTTTGATCAGGCTAAATTTGACCTGCAATTTTTAAAGTTCAAACCTTATACGATCAGCGCGGTAAGAAAAAGCGGTGAGAATTTTGAATTTTTTTTAAGTTATGGTGATTGGAAAACGGGAGATAAAGATTTACGTAAGATGCTGATCAGCGGTAAAACTTTTAAAATCATTATGCCTCAAAGAGGAGTATTGTTTAAAAGATCCGCAGACAGTTCTTTTTGAAAAAACAAAGGTTATTCGTAACTCTAAAAAAATCTTTAAAAGAAAGGGAACTAAAATGAAAAAAATAAAAAACATTGGTATTTTAACTTCAGGAGGAGATTGCGGCGGGCTTAACGCGGTTATCAAAGGCGCCGCCGGCATGGCAAGAGAATTGAATATAGACAGTTTCCTCATTTCGAACGGGTACGCGGGGTTATATAATCTTGTGGACTTCGAAAAATTAACTAAGCTGAATCCGGAACGTTTAGACTTGATCAATTCGGCGTTGGCCGGTTCTGAAGCGGGACATTCCCGGGTAAAAATAAGAAAAATTGAAGATCCGAAAAAATACGACAGAATTAAAGAAGGATTGAAAAAATTCGCGCTGGACGCGCTTGTTATAAGCGGAGGAGACGATTCCGGAAGCGTTATGGTTGATCTTTGTAAACATGGAATTGATTGCATTCATGTTCCTAAAACAATGGATTTGGATCTTCAAACATATTCAGTCGGCGGCGACTCAACAATCAATAAAATTGCCGTTTACCTTGATGAACTTAAAACTACAGGGCGAACTCATAACAGGGTTATTGTTCTTGAGGTGTTTGGGCGATACGCGGGGCACACAGCGTTTAGAAGCGGTATTGCCGCTGATGCTGACGCGATATTAATTCCGGAAATTCCGGTTGATTTCAATGAAGTATATGTTCATGTTAAACGTACGCTGAGGCGAAGGATTACAGCAAGCGATGTTTATGCCGGAACGTATATTATTGTGGTCGCGGAGGGACTAAAAGACGCTCGCGGGGATGAGATATTTGACAAAACATCAGAGATAGACGCGTTCGGACACAAGAAACTCGCGGGCGCGGGAAAATATGTTTGCAGGGAACTTATAAAAAGATTTAAGGAGGATAATGAAATTACAGAGTTCATGAAAAAAACTCATCTTTTTGTTGAAAAGATATATGAAACTCCGGAAGTCCGTTCTGTAACTCCGGGGCACTTAGTCCGATGTGGACGAAGCAGTGCGTATGACGTGAATTTTGGAAAAGAGGCCGGCGCGGGAGCGGTTGTTCTATTAAACAACGGGATATCCGGCGTTACTATGGTGGAAGTTAAGGGGGCGGAGATTCGATATATGGACGCGGAAAAGGCGATAGAACAGCGGCATGTTGATTTAGATCAAGTGAGCTTTCATGAACAGCTTGACGTTTGTTTCGGGCGGAAGAGCGAAAGTCTTAAAACAAAATTAAAAAAAATAGAGACTACGCCTGAAAGATATATGTAGTGATATTCGTGAAGAGGTTTATGTTATAAATGCCAATCGAGATTGCAGTAAATAATTACGGAGCACGTGAACGCGAATATGTAATGCGCAAAAAAATATTTTTATTCGCGCGTGTCAGCTTGAGTCGGTTGAAAAAAATAAAAAAAAATATTTTTCCGAGTGTCGGCTAAAATGCTTATTAAAGAGCACCTTTTGAAACCCTTGTTACTATAGGGTTATAGAAGGTGCTCTTTTTTTGAACGAACGCGGTATTTTTTCAGATTTTTTAAATAAAAAAAATGAAAAAAATCTTCTTTTCAACTTGCAAAATAAAAAAAATAATGTATAGTTTATTTGATAAGGAAATGGATTGAAAGTTTTTGAATAGTGTTTTTCAAACGAAGGGGGTGAGAGATGGTTGTGAAGAAAAAGAAGAAGGTTGCGAAGAAAAAAGTTGCGAAGAAAAAAGTTGTAAAGAAAAAAGTTGCGAAGAAAAAAGTCGCGAAGAAAAAGAAATAAATAATTACTTCTAAGGTTTCAGGGGGGCGGACAGATAATAGGTTCGCCCCTATTTTTTTTGTGGTTGCATAATTACCTCTTTTTGTTATAATACCTCCCAAAATTGTAAATACCGGATAGGTTCAAAAATGATAATTACACAAAAGAAGCAGAGATCCCGGGCTTGACCCTGTATCAGTTATGTCTCAAAAACATAGTCAAACTTACAAATATACGCATACATTTCGTAGTTTGAAATGTGCAATTAATCATGGATTTATATTAACACCTTTATTCATAGGTAGTTATTGATATGTAGAGCGTCGTGTTAAACTGGAAAAAGGTAGAAATACTTCCTTTTGTATGTTTTAATAATATGCTATACTATAGATGTGTGACGAAGGGAAAGACATTCGTGAAACACGATGTTGCTATGGATACGTGTAAGTGTTATAGGGAGATGAGATGCGAAAAATTTTAAAGTTCGTAAAAATGTGTCTGGTAATGTTCGTATCACTAATTGTGTGTCTTGGTTGTTTAGACGCGGTGTCCTCCTTTGCGTCTAATTCAAAGTCGGATACTAAGTTTGTCTCCCGAATCGGAAATAAAAGAAAAGGTCTCGCGTCTATATCTCAAAACCAAAAAAACTTTCCTAAACAAAAAATAACTCTCAATCGTTAATTTTATCGCGGCGGAGAAAAAAATGCCTAATAGAGTGAAACAGCTTCTATTCGTTGGTAGTCCGTCAACTTTCAAATGAGGGGTATTTCACAGTGATTTCCGCCTGCCTGACTGTGTCAAAAGTGGAATTTTGCGTTTCCTTTAAAAAATTTACTCCACATTTATATTATAGATTCCCGCATTCGCGAGGATGACAATTTTTTTTAAGTGTTCTTGTGGAGATACCCCCCCACCTTAAAAAGGGTCTTCGACTTTTAACGCAGTCTGTGCGCGGGAATGACATCCCCCTTTTGTCATCCTCGCGGACGCGGGGATCTGTAATATAAAATACTCCTCATTTAGGCGTTGACGGAGCACTGGGTTGTTGTGAGGTAAGAGAATTTTCGATTATTGCGGAATTTGCGATTTGTTCCAGAAGAACAAGGCTGTTTTTTGTAATGTTGATCTCGTCAATAACAACTTGATCTGTTGTTTCATTTAACGTTGAATTAAGATATTCCATATCATATTTACACTGATTTTTTGTGAATATGAGCCATTCGTTCAGAATCTTTATCGCTGACAAATTGTTTTCATTTTCAGTCGCGATCGTGATCATTAAGATGCGGAAATATGCTTCAATAGTGGTCAATGTTGAAGTGTTTAGTTCAAAAATCCTTTCAAGAGTTCTGCGGTCAATTCCTTCGGTTTTTTGTATTTTTTCAGGAAGTATATTTCCCTGGAGGGTAATTTCGTCTCTTAAATTAAACAATTTCTCGACATATAGAAGCTCTTTGCCGCATGAAAAGGGAATCCTGCTGAAGGAGAAAACCATTACTAACATTCCCATCAAAGCCAATTGTCTACCGAATTTCATACTTGCCTCATATGATAAAGCGAATTGCATAAATTTAAAAAAACAAAATATATCACAAATATAGCATATTTTATCAAAATTACAATAGACACAATTAATTGTTTTCGTTGATTGCGCGCAAACTGAGGAATTCCTCTTGAAAGGAAAGAATATGATATGCTATAATACGTCTTCGTAAAATGAGCTATGGGGGCATAGCTCAATTGGTTAGAGCAACTGACTCATAATCAGTAGGTTCATGGTTCAAGTCCATGTGCCCCCACCAGCTTTCGCGAAGCTGTTTTGATGTTATCAAGCCGCGGGTTTTATAGGCCGGCAAAATAGAGATGTAATGGAGAAAAAAAGCTAATGGGGAATTTTCGGGCGCATAGCTCAGTTGGTTAGAGCGCATGCTTCACATGCATGAGGTCGGAGGTTCGAGTCCCCCTGCGCCCACCATGAATTGTCTGCCGCAAAACAGGGCGGGGGTTTATGGCAGAAAAGCCGGTGAAAACGCGCCGGCGCGGTTACGAAAAGTGAAGCACTTGAGTTCGCGAATTCATATGGAAAATTAAATTGAAAGTTTAAAGACAGCGAAATTATGAAGCAAAATAATGATATAAAAAATGAGATACTGCAACTATCTGAAGTTCAAAAACTTGACGCGGAAAGGTTTGATCTGCGTGTTCAGCTAGACGATTTTCCCGAAAAATTAAGAGATATGGACGAAGTGTTAAAAACTAAAAAAAATGAAGCGGAAACTATAAATGATGAATTAAAAAAAATCCAAGTTTTGAAAAATGAAAAAGAAACGGAAATGGGTATAAAAGAGGAAAAAATCAATAAGCATCAAACGGAACTTTATCAGATAAAAAATAACAAAGAATATACCGCGCTCGAACGGGAAATTAAAAGTATTAAAGCCGATATTTCGTTGTTGGAAGAAGATATTATAAATTATTTAGACAAAATTGAAGAAGCTCGTATTCAAGGTGAAAAGAAAAAGAAAGATTTTGAAACCGAACAAGAAAAAATAGAGCGGGAAAAGACTGATATCTCCGCCGAGGAAAAAAAACTTTCAGATCGGTTATCCAAACTTGACGAGGAAAGATCAAGATTGGTAGAAAAGATCGCGCCCTCCATAGTTGAAGTATACGAAAGAATTTTAAAAAACAGGGGAAGAATCGCTCTCGCGAAAGTTAACGGTAATTTTTGTGGCGCGTGTAATATGCAGCTTCGCCCTCAGATCGTGAATGACGCGAAATTGCAGAGGAATATTGTTTCCTGTGAAAATTGCGGGAGAATGCTTTATGCGGAAAACTGAGACACTAAAAACACTTACGATATTTACTGACGGTGGCGCCAGGGGGAATCCGGGACCGGCAGGCATCGGAGTTGTTCTCCTTGATGACAAAGGCGTAAGAATAGGTGAAATCGCGAAGTATATAGGTCCGGCTACAAATAATATAGCCGAATATCTGGCGGTTGTATATGGATTACAGGAAGCGGTATATCTCGGAGCCGATAAAGTGGTACTGAATGTTGATAGCCAGCTGGTTGCCAGACAGCTCAAGGGCGAATATAAGGTAAAAGACCAGAATCTTCGGAAGTTTTTTGATCTTGCAGTTTCTTTATCTCAAAGATTTGACAGTATAGAAATAAGGGAAATTCCGCGGGAGAGAAATAAGGAAGCGGACAACCTTGTAAATAAAGCACTTGATCGTCATTTGATTTAACTCTAAATGAAAGTTTATTGAAGCAATTCGGGTGATTGCTTTTTGCCGCTTGCGGCAAAAAGAGGAAAGTCCGGGCTCCGAATAGCGGCGTAGCGGGTAATACCCGTCCGTTGAAAGATGAGGATTAGAGCCACAGAGACGAGTCTTTCCTTAGGGAAAGGGTGAAACGAGGCAATCTCTACGCGGAGCAAGGTCAAATAGGGGAGGAATCAGAAAAATCCATTACATCGGATGGACTGATGCGAAACGGCTAGTTTCGCCAAACTTCCGGGTAGACCGCAATAGCCATCCAGCAATGTATGGCATAGATGGATAATCACCGGACAAATTTTTGTCTACAGAATCCGGCTTATAGATTTGCTTCAATAAACTGACAAAATTCTTAAAAAGTTTCGTATTGGTGGTTTTTTTGCCCATGAAACAAATCTTGTCCGTAAAAGATCTGAGTTACATCTATAAAATCGGAACTGAAGATGTAAAAGCTCTGGATGGGTTGGATCTTGAAATATACCAGGGAGAAATTTTTGGATTTATCGGACCCAACGGTGCCGGAAAAACTACTACGATCAAGCTTATATTAGGTCTCTTGCCTCTCCAAAGCGGAAAACTCGAAATATTAAGCGGTTCCGCGTCAATTCCGAAAACACGACAAAAAATCGGGTATATGCCGGAAAACGCGGTTTATTCCGGATATTTAACCGCGCGGGAACTTTTGTATATGTACGGAAGAATCTTTAACATAGACAAGGGTATCCTTAAACACAGAATTTCTGAGCTGCTCGAGCTTGTAGGCATGGAAAAAGAGGCGGATAGACTTATCGGAACGTTTTCAAAAGGAATGATGCAAAAAGTCAGTTTCGCTCAGAGCCTGATCAACGAACCTTCAGTTTTAATTCTTGATGAACCTACCTCAGGGTTGGACCCGGTTTTACGTAAAAAAATGAGGGAAATTATTAAAGCCTTGAGGAATGAGGGCAAGACTATTTTTTTCTCTTCACATGAACTTTCAGAAGTGGAACTCCTTTGCGACAGGATTGGAATTTTAAACAAAGGACGTTTATCCGTGATCGGTCCGACAAAAAATTTTATAGGAAAAAAAGAAGAAGGGCAATCTCTAGAAAACTATTTCGTTAATTTAATAGAGAAAAAATAATGAGCGCCATACTGCCGATTACCATCGTGTCAATAAAAGAATTTATACGCAGAAAAGATTTTTATGTTTTTCTGATATTACTCATTGTTCTGCTCGGAGTTTCGTGTATACAAAGTTTTTTTCAGATAGAGGGAATATCCCGTTATATACGGGATGTGGGGTATTCTTTGGTTATATTATTTTCGTTTCTTGTCGCGGTCACTTTTAGCGCCCGGCAATTGCCGCGGGAAATTGAAAGCCATACTATTTATCCGCTTTTGGCAAAACCGATAAGCCGGAGGACGGTAATTTTATGTAAATTTTGCGCTAGCGCGGTTGTCTCCACTATTTCATTCCTGTTATTATTTTTAACTTTTATGTTTTTTGATATTTTGAAAGCGGGGGGAATGGATCCCGTATTGTTTTTACAGTCGGTAGTTTTTGGAGCGCTTTTTCTTTGCATGATATGTGCTGTTGTCATATTTTTCTCTACTTTTATGACATTTTCGGCAAATGTAACGATATCGATCTTGATATATTTGATCATAACGGGATTCTCGGATTCTTTACGGGATTTTGCTCTTTATTCCAAAGGGTTCATTTCTTATTGTTCTCAAGTTGTATATTATTTGATACCGCATTTTGATTTTTTTAATTTGCGCGTTAGAATTACTCATGAATGGAACGCGCTTCCTTTTTGGGTTGTGGCGGCGGTGTTTGTCTATACTCTTATATACTGTTCTTTTTTGATATATCTGGCCGGCAGTATTTTTGGGAGAAAAAAACTTTGACAGTAAAGAATTCTTTAATCACGTTCGGAAGTATTATACTAACACTTATTTTCGCGCCGATGATCGATACGTTTAATCACGCGCAAGCTTTTCCTGATAATATTTACACTGTTCCGCTTGTTTTCAGATTTTTGGGTGAAGCGCGTTCAATGGTTTCAACTTGGGTCTTCCTGCAAGCGGATGTTTATTTTCACGGCGGAGTTACTCATTGTACCGGCTGTGATGGAGGCGACTCTTCTATTCGGAACAACAGGGAAACGCCTTATATCACGCCGCTTAATATTCTACCGCGTCTTTCAGAGAGAATCTCTGTAGCAAGCCATATTCATCTTAAGGGCGAACAGCTGAAAGAGATCATTCCGTGGCTCTATTTTGCCGCGAAAATTGATCCGCAAAATACAGAGGCGTACACTCTTACCGCTTTTTATCTCGCTGATATGCTGGGTAAAAAAGAAGACGCGCTTAATTTTTTGAGGGAAGGGCTTAAAAACAATATTGATTCGTGGGAAATTAACGCTGAAATCGGACGTATTTATTTTCAATATTTTAAGGACTATAAGAAAGCCGTCTGTTTTTTATCGCGAGGGGCTTCGTTACAAAATGAAAAACAGCATGATAAATTTCAGGAAAGGTATGTTCTTACTTTTCTCGCGGCTTCCTACGATGCCATGGGGGAAAACGGGGAGGCTGTTAAAATTTACAACCGCCTGGTCAAACTCTTTCCTGACGAAAAAGCCTACGGATTAAAGATTAACCAAATCAAACCTCAATGACGCGGCCGAAAGCGGATTATGCTTGACAGTGATAGCCTGTAATGTTAATATGTGAACAATTGTTCATATATAACGTGTATTGGAGGTTCTTATGAAAAGAACGGATATCATAAAAAAGATCGAAAAAGAAGTGAAAGAGCAAACAATCATAGATAAATTGTCGAGAACGTTTAATATACTTGGGGATCCAACAAGAGCCAAGATTATTTTTGCTTTGTCAAAAGCGGAGTTGTGTGTGGCTGAACTTTCACTGATTTTAAACGTAAGTCATTCCGCCATATCGCATCAGATGCGTTCGCTTAAAGATCTCGATCTTGTCGGATGCCGGAAAGACGGCAGAAAATCGTATTATTCGTTAAGAGACGAACATATTGAAAATCTCTTTGAAGAGGGATTACGACATGTTTTGGAAAAGGTGTAGGTATACGGATGCGCAAATGCGTCCGCCCCTTGCAAAGATGGCGATTAAAATAAAAAAACACCAACCTCGTAGGTTGGTGGTAACGAATTGGTTTTCGTAGAGGCGGGTTTCAAACCCGCCCCTACGAAGTATGGGGTGCGAGATGGATTGTAAGATAGGTCGTTTAATACCGTACAGGCGCTCCCGTGTGTAGTTCTTATGCCTAAGCGGGAGAACTGGAAATAGGAGAAATAATGGAAGAAATCAGCTTAACTAAGTTAAAATCTAAAAAAAGCGCGATTGTTAGATCTATTGAGGGAGGTAGAGGGATCCAGCGGCGCTTAGAGGCTTTAGGTATCAGAAAAGGCAAAAAAATCACTAAGATCAGTTCTCATTTTTGGAAGGGTCCGGTAACCGTGCTTGCGGGAAAAACCAAAATCGCGATTGGTTACGGCATGGCTCATAAAATTAGAGTCAGAGAAGAATAATATGGCGAAACAAAATCAAAAAATACTTCTAATGGGAAATCCAAATGTGGGAAAAAGCGCCATATTTTCCAGATTGACGGGAGCAAAAGTTACCATTTCTAATTATCCCGGAACGACAGTCGGCTTTAGTCAGGGATATATGAAATTGGGAAATGACAATAATGTAATTGTTATAGATGTTCCGGGTGTATATAATTTGGATCCGTTATCCAAGGCCGACGAAGTTGCGGTACAAATGCAGGAAAAAGGCGACATTATCATCAATGTTGTTGATGCAACAAATTTGGAAAGAAATCTTTTTCTCTCGCTTGAATTACGCGAAAAAAATATTCCCATGATCATGGCGCTCAATATGTGGGATGAAACACGGCACAAAGGAATTGAAATAGATGTGCCCACTCTTCAGAAAGAATTGGGCGGTTTGGTAGTTCCGGTTTGCGGACTTACGGGATTCGGAATAAAAGAATTAGTGGAAAAATTATTATTGGTCAAAAAACGGCACTTTACGCCGTTAACCAGAGAGCAAAAATGGGAAAAAATCGGCCGCATCATTAGTCTCACACAAAAGCTTCATCACCATCATCATACACTTTTAGAAAGATTTGAGGATATCAGCACACGGCCGGCTACCGGCATTCCAATTGCCGTTTTAGTTGTATACGCCTCTTTCAGTATGATACGTTTAGTAGGAGAAAGCCTTATTCGCTATGTGTCCGAGCCCCTATTTAACCGGGTATGGATGCCGATCATAGAAAGGATCAGCTTTTTCTTAGGACAAAAAGGTGTTTTGCACAATATACTAATAGGCAAACTTGTAAACGGGGAAATTGATTACGAAAAATCGTTTGGTCTTTTAACAACCGGACTTTTTGTGCCGCTCGCGGAAGTTTTGCCTTACATCTTGAGTTTTTACTTAGTATTGGGCATATTAGAGGATTTGGGGTATTTGCCGCGACTCGCGACTCAGGTTGACAATCTTATGCACAAGCTGGGTCTTCATGGTTACGCGATCGTACCTATGATTCTGGGATTAGGATGTAATGTTCCGGGCGCGATGGCCCTCCGTCTTCTTGAAACTCGGAGGGAAAAATTTATTGCCGCGACGCTTATGGCTGTCGCGATTCCGTGTATGGCTCAAATCGCTATGATCACGGGACTCGTGGGGAAGAGGGGCGGCGGGTTTGTCGCGTTAATTTTCGGCATTCTTTTATTATTGCTCATAGTAAAAGGAGTGCTGATGAATAAGATAATAAAAGGGAAAAGTCCGGAGGTTTTGTGGGAAATTCCGCCTTACAGATTACCTCAACCCTTAGCGATCGCGAAAAAACTTTGGATGAGAGTTTCTGAATTTACCCGCGAGGCCGTACCTTATGTGTTATTAGGTGTGCTGATCATCAACGTCTTGACCGCGATTAAGGTTTTTGATCTTTTGGGATGGCTTTTTTCTCCTGTTATACATAATCTTTGGGGATTGCCTGAGGGAACAATGCCGGCAATGCTGATGGGATTTCTGCGTAAGGATATTGCTATTGGAATGTTGGCGCCGCTTGACCTTACAACAAAACAGCTTGTCATAGCGTGTACGGTTTTGGCGATCTATTTTCCGTGTATGGCGACTTTTATTGTTATGCTTCGTGAATTGGGTTTAAAAGATATGCTGAAATCAGCACTTTTAATGATAGGCACCGCGACTGTAGTCGGAACATTGATGAATATTTTTCTCTAAAAGCACGGTTCAAAAATATAAAAAATGAACCAGGATGAATTATGAGAGAAATTGATCTAAAAAAAATGGAAGATATCTGGCGCAAAACTTTCACACGAAAAGATTTTATTAAAAAGTGTATCGCGGCCGGAGTGGTGATTGGGTCAAGCACATATTACTTTGACCTTATGTCTAAACACAAAGCTTTCGCTTCTATCGGAGAAAAGCGCGGTATGCGCGAAGCAATGTTCTACGAAAAGATAGGGGAAGAAGCCGTAAGATGTCTTTTATGCCCTAATCAATGTACACTTTCAAATGGACAGCGCGGTTTTTGCCGCGTAAGGGAACCGGCGGGCGGAAAACTTTACACCTTAGTGTATGAGCTTGTCTGTTCTTTACATGTCGACCCCATTGAGAAGAAACCGTTATTTCATGTGCTTCCCGGGAGTAAGGCTTTTTCAATAGCGACAGCGGGATGTAATTCCAGGTGTAAGTTTTGTCAAAATTGGACCATTTCTCAAAGATCTCCGGAAGAAACTGATAACCGTATTTTATCCGCGGGCAATCTTATTTCAAGCGCGCGAAATAATGGTTGTAAATCGATCGCGTATACATATACCGAACCCATTGTTTTTTATGAATATGTGATGAATGCCGGCGCGGCGGCGAAAATAAACGGGATTTTAAACATAATAGTAACCGGAGGCAAAATTAATCCGAAACCGCTGCAACAGTTATGTACTGTTACGGATGCGGCAAATGTGGATTTAAAAGCTTTTGATGAAAAGTATCTGAAAGAAGTCTGCGCGCAAGATCTTGGAAATATTCTTCAAACCCTCAAAATTTTGAAACAAAACGGCGTATGGGTTGAAATTACAAATTTAATAGTGCCCACTCTAAATGACAATATGGACACCATTCGTAAAATGGCGCGATGGATCAAGTCAGAGCTTGGAGCGGATGTTCCGCTTCATTTCTCACGATTTTGGCCTCAATATAAGCTTAGATCGCTTTATCCCACGCCGATAGAAACTTTGAAAGAGGCAAGAACACTTGCCATGGAAGAAGGCTTGCAGTACGTATATATAGGAAACGTTCCGGATTCGAGCGCTGAGAGCACGATATGCCCGCGGTGTAAAAATATCGTGATAAAAAGGATCGGATACCGAGTTAAGGAAATAAATATTTCAGACAAAGGGATCTGTAAGTTTTGTGGAAACAATATCCCCGGCATTTGGGGATAAAGTGTAAAAATGAGAGAAAAACTAATCCCCCCTTATTTGTTTCAAAAAATTCAGATAGAACACTGTCCTGTGTGAAGCGACTTTTTTTTAACGATTCTGCCGTATATGACCAAAATAAAAAAAAATAAAAAAAGTTGCAAGTATTTGCCGACTTTTTTTGTCTTTATTTATAGAGGGTAAAACTGTTTACCCATAAATTTTGACTAAAAAAGGAGGAATCATGACAGAACAGGAATTTTGGTGCTTTTTGAAGGAAAAAAGAAATTCGGAAAAAATGCCTCAAATTTCAGCGTATCGAGACGTTTCCGATCCGGAAATGCAGGCAATCGGAAAATATTTTGAAGCACATACACTCCTTCCGAAAAATTATGACAAACTTTCTTTAGGAAAGCTGGTTGAAATGAGCCAATTATTATTTGTAAAAAACGTTAACTTAATGACAAAAGAAGCGATTTTAATAATACTGGCACATCAAAAATCAAAAGAAATTTTAGAAATTCTTAAAGCATATAACAAGGAGGTAGATAAAGGCCTGGAAATGTTCAGCGATTTCGCTCTAAGTGAGTGTGAAACTTGGAATAGTGATATGCAAATAGAGATATGACAGTAAAGTATGAAAAAACATCTTCGATAGGGGAGAGTAATAACCTCACGTAAGAAAAAAGCTTACGTGAGGTTATTTTAGGTATATTTTCGCAAAAAGCTTTTTATGCGGTCATATCTTAAGCCCATAGTTGGCGTATAAGAGGACTTTTTTTACATTTCTTGTGTAAGTTTTTAAAAAAAAGTCATGAAGTTTATCATTGTCAGAGACATAATCGTTATGAGTATATACCAATAAACATTTTAATGCAGGTCATAAATACTCTTTTCTTTTGTAAAGATATAAAATCGGGCAAGTGGACCATAATAGTAACTCAAGAATAGTGTACCAATATAAAAATAGTTCAATCCACCTTGCGTAGTTGACATAAGATACATTATCGGCACTTAAAGGGACATGGAAATTTTATGTATTCTTTTCTCTTAACTCTTTTGATTAAGCTCTGTTATGAGATTTTTAATTTTCAGCCTGTGTTCTTTTATCGGCGGGTGCTTCCCTTGAAACCATCGTTGTATTGTGCGTCGGTCTACTTTTAATGCAGTGGCCATACCCAATTTTGAAAACCGTCCTGTTTTATAAAATTCATGTAATTTCTTTAGTTCATTCACTTCCTTATTCATAATTATGCCCCGCCTTGCTTCATACCTTGCCTATATTTGTCCCTTCATCGGTAATAATTAATCCCAGGATATAGGCCATCTCGGTAGACCATTTTTCAAAAAACATTTCATTTATGTCGTAATAATCTTGAGGAACCTTACCTTTTTTTTGTGCCTCTAATCTTGCTTCGGATCTGCTGCGCCGAATTAACCGTTTATCCCGGCAATATTTCCAGACTGCTGACATGGTTACACCATATAAGCGACCGATATCCTCAAGAGACATTTTTTGTTTTAAATATAATCGTCGAAGTTCACCTTCTGATAATGCAATGCGCAAGTTTTTAGTCATTATAAACACAAGATATCATAACATAGGGCACATATCAATGTTGATTTAAGACTGTCTAATTTTGATAAAGTTCCCCCGGTCGGGTGAAAATTTTACTTGAGAATTTATTCGCAACGTTGCGGATTCACAAAGACGGATTAAATACCGCTTAACAACTCATATCCTCTCATAATTCCGTCACAAAGCATCTGTGCCAGCAGTTTATAGTTGCCCAGATCCCCTTTCGAAAGTGCCAAATAATAGCTATATTGGTCTTCTATGCGAATTATCGCGGGAGGATATCCTTGAGCCAAAAGCTGAGCATTCATTATGAGGCGCCCTACGCGGCCATTTCCGTCAAAAAACGGGTGTATTGCCTCAAATTCATAGTGGTTCTCGGCAATCTTCCTTATGGGGCTTTTTCCGTAATTATTCATATTTCGGACAAAAGTTTTCATCTTTATCGGAACCATTTGCGCCGACGGTAATTTTACTTCCGTGTTGGTCAAATTGACATAGCCGGTTCTGTATTTTCCGGGGAGTTTATTATTGAAGTTGTACAGCACAATATTGTGCAAGTCCAGAATAAATTTCTCTGTGATCTCGAAACCCGGCCGCACGGTTTCGAGCATAAACTTAAGCGCGTTTCGATGATTTACAGCCTCTAAAACTTCAAAAAACTGTTTCCCTCGCACTTCTCCGTCCTCAAACGCCCTGCTTGTATCCTTCCGAGTCATACGGCTTCCCTCGATCGCGTTTGAATTATACGTCATTTCAAGAAAAAAAGCGTCCATAACTCTTTTATTTATGCGTAGTTCCGCAATCGGGTCGGGCATTTTCGTTAAAAAGCTCTCCAAGTAAGGTACCCTATCGATATGTTCCTTAAAAACCTCGTCAAGATGCCGAGATTGCGCAGGGTGAGGCTTTATTCCCTTGGTCCTCCACCTATGTACCGTATTATACGCAACCTCAAGAGCAGCCGCTATTTCCGTCTGCGTAAGCCCCGCCTCAGAGATCAAAAGCTCCAATTTACCCCTGTCGTCCAATATAGCGTTTTTCACAACAATCCTCCTCTATAGTATGACATATGTGATATCAAATACATATAAAGTATAGCATAAATGTTATATCGCGTCAAATGGTATTTTTTCGGATAGTGGGAATGACATACAGGGAGAGAATGACATATTATGAATATTCAGGATAAATTTTTGTTAGAAAATCCGCGGGATTCGATTTGTTCCAATTACTTCCGACGTTCCATTCTTACTGACGAGATCTCATTATTAATCTCATCAAGCCCCATTTTCGCTTTGTCCTTGTTATCAGAATCATTTCTTTTTGCATTAATAGTTTTTTGTGTATTTAATGTTTTCTTAATAAACTTTTTCTCAATTCCAAATTCTTTAATTAACAAACTATCCATATATTTTAACCCCATTCTTTTTTGCTAATTTTATAAACTCTGTAGGTTTGGAAAAGTCTACCAAATCTACGTCTTTTGGTAAATATCTTAGCAATTCACCGTAAAATTTGAAAAATTTACCGGCCTTAATTCCTTTTACGCCTAAATCAATATCTTGCGCGTCTTTTTTATACACGGAAGATCCAAATAAATACACTTCCTTCGCGCCATATTTCTTTGCATGCTTAATAATAATCTGTCTTATCTTTTGAGTAACCATTTTTGTCTCCTTTAATCCTTTATTCCCCCAGCTAAAAAGAGAATACCTTTGATCTTTATTGAAGTCAAGTTAAGACAGTGCCAAAAATGAATATTTGAGCAAAATCAAGAATATCGCGCTAAAAAGCGTTCGGCATATTGGAACGCATTTAAAACAAGCTCGTAATCCTTTTCATTAAAAAGAAACGGTCTCACTTGATTAGCCAAAAATTTGTTCTCTCTCTCCGGCAAATTCTTTAACCGGGTTAAAATAACCTCACTCAAACTTCCGTTTATTTTGTTTTGCACAAGTGTATTTTTATTAACAGGAAAGCCCTTCTTTAACATAAAAAGAGTGTCATAAATATCTCTTCCTCTCGTTCGCTTCTTAAGGGCGCAGATTTTCTCCGCGAATAAACAGTCCTTTGCCAACAAAACGAGAGAAAAATTATATCCATATAAACTTATTACACCAGTCTCGAATTGTATATTCCAAGAAGGTTTGTAAACCTCGATTTTTATCATTAAATCTTGTCCTCTGTCATCTGTGATATTGTAAAGCTTTGAGATTCCTTTGAAATATAATTCGGCAACATATAATTTATCACGTTTTTCGGATACAAGTTCAGAAGAAAACCCCTCTTTTTGCAGTTTTAAACATACATCATTTAAGATCATTTTAAACCCTTTAAACGATATACCAAGAGTATCAAAGTCCAAATCTTCCGAAAAACGCGGCATATTATACATAAAGCGCATGGCGGTTCCGCCCGTAAAAAACAGGGACTTTCCAAGTTTATGACTATAAATACCGTTTAAAACTATAATTTGCAGATACTCGCGTAAAATGCCTCGTTTTTTCTGGAGCGGCATTCCATTGTTTTTTGCTTCTTCTAAAAGGTATTCCAAATTCAACATTTCACATACTCCTTACATTCTTCTACTTTTCGAATAGTTTTTGAATTATACAATTTCGCGTACAAGGACGCTTTTTTCCAGTTTATCTTTTTCAAAATCCTTTTGTTTAAACGTTCCGAGTCAAAGTCTAATAAAAAATTCATTCGTAGCCGATAATAGAAGAAATCAACCAAGGCCTTTTCTTTATCCGCGATAAATATTTTAAACCCGTCATACATCATTAATCTATACCCGACAAAAGCTTTTTCCTTACATGTATGATACAAAAAAACGCCATATTTATTCTTGAATGTTCTCGTACCCCGTGAAGTTACAGAAGTTACAGCCGCGGCAATCTCAGGCTTAATACTGTACATTGACAGAGCCGTTTCTAACGAAATATATGACGGACTGTATAATTTTTTCGCAAGGTAAACATCCGGAATCGTAATGCCAGTTCCTTCTTCAATAAATTCATATAAATTTTTTCGTAGACGCGCGCAATATCCTTTTGATGTCCACCTTGTAAGATTGTTTTTTATTGTTTTCTCATTTTCGGTTGGAAATAAATTTCTTGCATCCTGTAAGGTAAAAAGACACAATTTATTCCTTCTTAATTTGGCACTGAAGCTGTTAAAATCCATTTCATTACATCCTTATTTATGGTGACTTTCTAAAACAAAGCTTACTACATAAAACTTATTTTGTCAAGGCCTTGGATGAAATTCCCCTACTTAAATCTAAAGTGTACGCAACAGAAGATAACGGTACATTTGAAGCAACATAATACGCAGGAAAAGGGCGGACACATGGGTCCGCCCCTACGAAAGAGGCGACGCGTGTAAGGCGGATCGTTTATACCATAGGAGCGCACGCGTGTGTCGAACCTTATCCCAAATTAAGTGTATTCAGTGAAATAGCTGTACGATGTCTAATGCGAGGAAATAGCGTTTTTAACGTTTATTCTGCTGGCGCTGTTGGCGGAGCATTCGATCGGTTCTATTCTGGTTTTCGATTTGCCTTAAATTTCTAAGCTGTCTCTGAGTGCGCTCAACGTTTTTCCATGAAACGTGACTATTGACTATTCTTAACACTCCGAAAAGTGTGTCTCGATCTTGTGTGTCCAATGGTTTCCCGTTATATTCGTAGGTTACAGACCCCTCAGCGCCCGTTATAGCCTTTAATCCCGGGACGAGAGCAACGATATCAGGATGATATTCTGACATGGTCTTTATCCGCGTCAAAATTTCTTCTTTTGTAAGCTCAATCGCCTCTTCGGTTGGTTCTTCTCCCTCCGCGCCGGAAATAGTTTCCTCGCGAGAGATGTCTTCCGTTACCGCGGCAGACGAACTATTTTCCGTCGAAAATCCAAAGTTATCCCCTACCCCGGACAATGTACACAAACAAAAAGCAGTAATGAAGACAAAAAATCTTATCATATCTACACCTCTTTAAAGTTTCCTCAATTTCCTTTTCAAAAACCCAAGAACCACCTCCGAGGTGGTTCTTGAATGCTATGCAGTAAATATGCCCGTGAAATGCACAAAAATCAAGCATAATTAGGGACTTTTTTACACAAAAATCAATGATAGATATAAGGGCGCACACGCGGGTGCGCCCCTACGGTGTTAAATGATCCTGTGATTTTTCGGATTAATACGCGGACAGGCACGGGCGAACCTGTCTCTACACAATTACTGTATCTGACGGGCACAAAATATTGTGCCCCTACGTATTTTACCAATAAATTCTGTCGGTTATCGGTTATTTTGCTCTGCCGCCTTCGTAGGGGCGGACCCGTGTGTCCGCCCTTTTATACTGACGACCAACGACTATTACACCGACCGGGCGGTCAAGATTATAGCGCTTATCTCGTCGGTGATTTCATCGTTAATGTTTAAACGTGTTATCGCCCTCAGGACAATATCCGTAATGAGTCTAATCTTAGTCAAAATGTTTTCCGAACAATCTACCGCGATGATGTTCGCGCGTTTCTCTTGGGATAAAGACCTTTTTACGATCCCCATCAACGCCATTGCCGGGAGCATATTTTGGATGTGTTCGGTTTCGGGGTCTTTTGGATCCATAATATTTTTGCCGGTTATAACAAAATTGGCTTTTTCGATTCCGGTTGATTCAATGTGTTTCATATAATCCCCCGACCTGGATTCGGTTGTAACAACCGATATTGACGCGAGAGGAAAGTCATCAATTTTAAGTTTCGCTATCAGAAAATCTCGAGCCTGATCAATAACAGGCGTTTCGCCGGAAATAGACGTTAAACAAAAAATACTTTCATCAACCGTTTTTTGAAAACGATTTTTCGGATCAATTAAGCACGCGTATACATTTTCATCAGCCTTGCTCATTCGTTTTATCGCGGGAAGCATTTTGGCGCATACATCATCGGAAACGTCCCTTAAGTCATACACAACCGCCTGCTTTTCCGGAATAAGACTGTTAGCCTTTAATATCGGCAGACTTTTAATAAGTTCATCCTCCACGCTCCCCTCCATAGCAATATTTTCCTGTTTCCTAAGCGCCGCCGGAGTAAGGTTTCTTGAAAGAATCGCATCAATACGATTGTCAATTTTCGCCTCCGGCGAAAGAACATTTTTAAGTGTTATTAACGTAGCCTCAAGCTTTTCCATATTCATTTGACGTACGGCAACCGAATCTAATCCCGCTTCATATGGATATTGCTGAATAAATGATGCCTTTCTTACGTATTTTACAATGTCATCAATATTCTTCTCCAAATCCTGCGGTGACATATCAATTAGGAATTGTGAGATTCCTGCTTCCGCAGAAATGACAGTGGATGTAGCAGTGGCGTAATGGATAAACTCTATATCCGGATATTCTGCGGATAGTTTTTCTATTAGTTTTTCGTCAATCCCGGCAATGTGGACTATTGCCTGAGTCAGTTTTTCCGGCGTTTCGATTTCACCGTAAGGGATCGTTATTTTGCCGGTTGTCATGTTTGTCAGAAACGCGAACAGGTTTATGGAGGCGTGGATTAGGTAGGCGGTTGCTATAGCGAAAACTGCGTACCATACGAAATTCAGATGTACCGCCAGAGGAAGGATCATGATATTTAATCCTGTTATTATTGCCGCTGTTTGTTCTCCCGTTTCGTGATGGTATGTGAAAACCGCGCCAGCGAGCATGACTGCCGCTATGATCATGAATCCCTGCGGCAGAAGTCCTAAACCCCCTACTCTACTGAGTAGAACCGCACATATTCTACCGGCAAGAATCGCGATTATGGCGGGAGCGGCCGCGTATTTCGCGCTTTCTCCGGCCGGAGAAATTAGTACGGGACGCGCGCCGAAGGTTACAGCTTGGCGGAGTTTTTCAAAAAGAGTGTCTTTTATTGTTACCTTGAGTTCATAACGGGCGTTTTCTGTAACTATCGCTCGTGGCGATTCACGGTGCATCGCGGAAAACACGTGCCAAGCGGCAGTTCGGTCGCCTTCTATCATATATACGTGTACAAGCAACCGTTGGGCGTTTTGTCGGTACGCTCCTTCCAACGATTTGACCAAAAATGGTATAGCGCTATTCTGCTTTTTTTCGGATAGAAGGGTTAATGCCATAGCATAATCAAGTTCTTGGGTTCTGTCTGTGTCAACGTCAGACGGGATTTTGGTGTAAAGGCTTTCTAACGTGCCGTGTAATGATTTGAAAAATGTTTGTCTTGCTTTTTTATCTCTCAAATTGGGAAGAAAGGTTAGATCTTTTTGATACAAGGATTTTTCAACATAGTTTATATAACTTTCTGAAAACACGCGGTTAAGATGAGGAAGAAAGGAGTTTATAAAGAGGAGATCCTTCTCTTCTTTGTCTCTGGCAAGTATCGCGGCGAGAGCCGCGGCATACGCGCCGTCACTTAGAAAAACAAGATCTATCAGATCTTTTGCTATCGACTCATGTTGCGTTTCTTGAGCGACTTCAGTCAACTTTTTCTTTAAATCGGTGTCTTCAATCAGATCCTTTTTGAGTGTTTTATCTTTTTTCGCCGAGCTGTCGGCCAAAGCTTCATTTCGCGTTATTGAGCTAAGCAGGGACTTAAGACAAAGTCCAATAACATTTTCGGTATCTTTGTTATGAGGAAGCGTTTTTATGATAAACAAAGCCAGAGTGTATATCTCCCTATTTTCTTTTTTCTCTTGCCGGAATACAAAGATTTTCGTTAACGCGTTTTGTAATCTATCCGAGGTGATCTCAAGATCTTTAAGTTCCTCAGAACTGAGACTTTTTATATATTCCGTCAAGTCGTCAAATTTAATAGAAAGTAAGATATCCCTGTCTTCGCGCATCTTTTTAAGGCGCTTCTCCTTTTCCCTCGGTGTCCCACCTTTTTCATTTTCTTTACGTGTTTTAATGCTACATTCTTTCAAATAGCAGGATACAAGCCCCAGATTCGCGTCAACTTTTTCGTCAGGGTTTTTATTTGGGTCTTTCAGCACATCTTCGTATTCTTGTTCAAGGGATTTGACGGATGAAATCTTGTCCTTTAACAATTGCAAAGCTTGTTCCGAGGATAAAACGTTTTTGTTCTCAGGCGCAAGCGTTCGTGCCTTTTTATATAAAAGTTCAGCTTTCGTAAATTCACGGTTTTTCGCGGCTTGTCTTCCTGATGTTAGTAGAAAATTTGCCGCGGGTAAACCAATTAGCGCATTTCGGCTTTCTTCCGAGACCTTTACTCTTTTTTTCAAGCGAGCCGCTGTTGTGTTTAGAAGCTTGTTAACCTGTTTTCTTCTTTCTTCAAGCTCTTTTTTCTTTTTCTCGTTTAGGTCAGTTATATTTTTTGCGGCATTTTCACGTTCGGTTTTCATATAGGCTCTCTCAAGAACATCTTTTTCTTTTTTGCTTAAGAGCCTTTCTTTCTTGTCTTCAAGCGCCTGAATCCGGCGGTTGATCTTTTCTTTTTGCTCTTTGTTTGCCCAAACAACGTAATTTTCTAAGCCATCTATTTCACCGTCTATTCGCGTCCGTTCCTCTTGAAATTTTGCCAGTTGTTCTTTGGCGTCAGCTTGGCGCAGGATTGAACGCTGTATTTTTGTAACAAGCTCC
>Ga0268282_1000389_pt1 | contig 22860 bp, 15 predicted proteins | sample saktaG_12_FD_190133 | JGI IMG/M metagenome (GOLD analysis project Ga0268282, IMG submission 190133) | Saline water microbial communities from Sakinaw Lake, British Columbia, Canada - sak_2011_5_24_120m | ecosystem: Environmental > Aquatic > Non-marine Saline and Alkaline > Saline ...
AACCTGGGGATAAAAAACATCGGTGGAAATTATTAGCGCCAGTTTCCAATCCTTTATCTCTTTTAACTCAATCTTTGTTCCCCGGGAAAATTCCAATTCTCTTTCCCAGCGCGCTAAATAAATTTGCCGTTGTTTAAGCCAGACTTCTCCGTCTATTATCAAGCAGGATTCATGATAAATATTGTTTTTTTCTTTTTGCCAGTAACTTCCCGGACAAATTGCTATCTTATAGTTTTGAGATAATTCTTTAACCTGTTCGATGTATTTCCGGGAATCTGCTTCGTCTATTAAGCTCATTATACTCCTATTCGGGCAGCTCAGTTGTTGAAAAAAACATCCCGTAAATCCGGGGAACACTATGATATCAACCTGTTCTTTCATCGCTTTTTCCAGATATTCTTTTATTTTACCAATCAGGGTCTTTGGTTCATCTATCCTTTTCCATTCACTTTTTTGCCATTCTACTGAAGCTGCCTTCATTCTCTCCTCTCCTTGATCAAGACAGAATAGAGAGAATAAGCCAGATACCCACAGCCGGAAGCAAATCCGACTCCGGTCTTGGCTTCTCCTGAATCTTTATCAAAGCTCTCCGCCAGAAGACCGTAGTCCATATTTGCATTCCTTAACCATTTCAGTGCCAAATTTGATAACAATGGATTTAAGATGCTCCCGCATAATCCCAGCCCTGAAGGAGTATGGGGATGGTGATCGCAGGCTAGTTCATTTATTCTGGCATTTTCAAAGTAATAAGGATAGTAAGAAGAATAATAATAATCTATGGTGTTTTTAAATATCGGGTCATCTTTATCTACGAATCTATAAAAACAGAGAGTCCCTAAACTCCCGGGAGGGTCATTATATAATCTGAAATTTCCCTTCCCGTCAGTAGACCATAAAAATATTTTCTTTCCTTCTATTTCCTTAACCAAATATTTATGGATCCCTTTATGAATGTTTTCTATTTTTTGATTGATAAGCTGTAGCTTTTTTACTTTCCCTTTTTTTAATAAAACATCTCTCAAATTCTGCAATCCTCTCCAGAGAATAACATTATCAATAGTAACCAGAGGGTATTCTGCGGGGTCATCAGAAGGAAGCAAGAAAGTTTTATAGAGTCCGGTTTGGGGATCACACTCTCTTTCTATCCGCTCAAACACTTCTTCCAGAGCCCTTATTAGCGCCTCATCAAAAAAGTGGTCTTCCAGGTTATCTAAAAGAATAAAATAGCTGGCTCCTTCATCCAGTTCAAAACCGGGATATAAGACAGTTCCATCAATATAACGGGCATGATCTCCCGGATTTTTACTGTGCAGAAGAATCATTTCTCTTGCTAAATGTTGATATAATTGAGGACAAACCAATTTTATTGCAGGAAGAGACCATAAAAAACAATCTCTCTCCCAAAATGCTCCGGAAACATAATAGCGGGGACTTCTTGAAGTTAATGCCAGATATTTATCACTCTCTATATCTTTGGCTATAGAGTAAAAATAATTAAAAAATAGATTTTCATTTAATCTGATTTCTAATGTAGGGTCTTTAGGGTAGGGTATGGTTTTTTTCTTTAGCCAATCCAGAAATTCATGGTAGATTCCGCTATATCCTTTTCTTCTTAAGTGAATAAGAGTAGCAGAAGCGCCATCCGAGTCATAATTTACCGCTATATAGAAACAATTTTTATTTTGGCAGGATATTTTTAAATTTAAGGTTTGCTTTCCCTTAAAGTCATCAACTTCGAAATCTTTATCTCCGCCAAAGGCTAGGGCCAGCGAAACTCCTGAAGAAAAAATATTAACTACCGGATTGCCCAGCCATTCATCTCTTTCTATTATTTTTTTAGTGTCTATCTTGTGAGAATCGAATCGTAACAAAAATACATCTTTTAAATCAAAAAATAAAGAAATATCAATTTTTTCTGAACTTTCAAAACTATAGATTAATCCTTTTTCCTCAAGGTCGGTAAATATTCTTCCGGTTACCCTTATGCCGCCTTTTAAAAAGAAGTCTAAACGGGGTAAATAATACTGTTCTTTAGAGACATCTATCCTTTCTATTTCAATTTCCTTTCCTTCTTGATAAAAATGTGGCGTAAATAAATTTGCTTCACCTTTTAATTCTACCAAAGCTTTGTTGGAAAGAGATACCACATTTATATTTTTAATAGCACCATTCTGACAATCAATGATAGGTACGCTCAGGTAATGATTCCCGGCATACAAAACTCGCTCATTTTTTACTATTTCCTCAGGCCTGGTAATAATTCTATTCATCTCTTATTCGTTTAAATTCCTTTAAGTAATTTTCTTTTTCATTTAATTTAATGGGTTGCCTGAACATCCTACCACATCTTTATGCTATTTTAACCTTTTGGTATTACATTGTCAGTAAAAATGTCTCCTTGACAGGTATTTTGTGTAAAATAACCAAATACTTTTGCTATCCTTGCTGCTTTTATTATACGACAATAATTTAAAAAATCCTTTTTTTGGAGAAATTTATTGTAATTAACTGTAAAGACTAATGATGGGTTTCTCTTGTATCAGATTACCCAGACAGGTTTCAGCATTTGATTAAAATAAAAATTATCAGGGGGACTCTGTTATCCTCTGTTATATAATATAATTAAGGGGCTAAAAGATTTAGATCCTTTTAGCCCCTTACGAATAAAGATAACTTAAATGGGGTCAACCGTCAAAAATAATAATTGAACTCCTCTTGAACCCTTGAAATTGAACCCTTGCTAAAAAACAATTTTTTGAAGCGTGTGTATCCTTTTACCCCCAATTATTTCAAATTCAGAAAAGGCATATTCACTAAGACAATGACCTGGATAAATGTAGGGAATCTGTTCTTTCTTAATGAATTCAATTGTTTTATTTACTAAACTTTTCCCGAATAGATGAAAACCACCTAATAGGACATAAATATTATTTTGTTTGCAAATATATTTTGCATACTCAATTATATTACAAATTCCTGAATGAGAGCATCCGGCTATTAGAATAATTCCTTTTTTTGACTTAATCGCAATGGCAGAATCATCTAAAACATAATCTCCTTCCCCATTTTCTAAATAACCTATTGGGTTTTTTCTTGATTCAAATTTAAATTTTCTGGGAATTTCTCCTAAAAAAACTATTTTATTTTTTTTAACCCAAAATGGCTCTTTGGATAAGATAACATTGGTTTTTACTTTTAAATAATCCAAAACCAATGGGCATCCTGCATAATTGGCAGGCGTGGGATAATATTTTTTTTGGAAACAATTCGGATGAGCCAATAAATGTTTTACCTCAGAATAATTAATAAATCGAAGCCCATCAACATGATCTCTATGACCATGACTTAATACAAGATAATCAATATCTTTGAGGGATATATTAGCTTTTTGGCTATTTTTCTGAATATCATCTAAAAATGACACATCAAAAAGTATTTTTTTATCATCACTCTTTATTAAAAGACTAAAACCTGATTTTGGGCCATCATATTTTTCTAATTCAGTATGTAGAATAATAATTTCTGTCATTTTTATTCTCCCTTTTTATTCACATTGTTAGACTTTTAGAAACATATTTCTTATAATTAAAATGGGGGGAAAGATTGATCTCTATCCCCCCATTTTTCTAATTCACCATATTTCTTAATGTACACTCTCGGAAACTTTTTTAATCAATTCGGCCCCAATAACATCTTCTACTTCCGGCCACACGCTCTTCCTGATTCTCTTGGCGAAATTATCTAATTCTTCATTTGTGAAGGTTATTACTTTTATTCCATAATCTATCAAACGCTGTTCATTATAGTCCTCACGTTCTTCGGCAATGGCAAAACGTTTTTTCTCAAGTTCCATACCCGTTTCTTCAATAATTTTTTGATCTTCTTCTGAAAGTGAATTCCATAGGTCTAGATTCATATAAAAATACCAATGCTCAAAATGGTCATTAACAGCATAATAATACTTTAAGAGATCCCTAAAATTTGAATAATATCCTTCAGCTCCCGCACCTATTCCTCCTTCTACAATTCCAGTTTGCAAAGCAGTAAAAGTTTCTGACCAATTGGTAGGTGTTGCAATAAATCCATAACTTTCTGCTGCAATTTCAAATGATTTTTGCGGGGGTACCCTTATCTTGATATTTTTGGGAACATCGGGATTTGCAGGTTCAGGTACTTCTTTTGTCGTTGCAATTCCACCAAAATAACATGGCCAACCAGAAATTAATTTCAGGTTTTGTTTTGCCAATCTCTCACCGATAATATTCATTAAAACACTATCAGTAGCATATAACTCTTTTGCATCATCCCAATTTCTTGCAATATAAGGAAGAGATTGAAGCATTAAACTTGGATCCATTCCTGTACCGATACAAGCTAACTGCATTTCAACATCCCCAATACCAACTCGTTCTTGTACCACCGTATAATCACCCAATTGACTCGCTGGAAATATGTCAATATTTATACGTCCATTTGATTTCTCTTTTATTGTATCAACTAACCAATGAACATCTTTATCTATATCAGTATCGGTAGGTCTTATATGTTGTATTTTCCAATGATAAGTAGGCGCCTCTGCAGCATTACCAACAAAACTCAATAATGAAGTCACTACTGTCAATACAATTAGTATCCTTATTAACTTTTTCATTTTTTCCTCCTTTTAATTATAATTATTAAAATATTTATCCTCTAACATTTCTTTTTATAATAACCACCTCCCTTTCTTTGTAATTTTTTATTAGAAAAAAGGCAAAGAACGTTCATAGAAAAAGAAGAAATAAGTAATTTTTAAACAAAACTAAACTTCCCTCCCAGTCCCTTCTCAATTGCCCGTTGATAGACGATGGTTGCTACCGCTATATCCAAGGCCCCGGTGCCAATGGGGATACAAAGGAGACGTTCCTGACCTAAAGTATGAGCTTTCTTCTTGCCGGCAGCAATCTCACCGATGGTGGCATAGATATTCTTTTCGGTTATCTTTCCTTTTTCATTTAGTTCTTTCAAGGCACCCCGATGCAGACACTGTCCGATATGATCGACCATGATCTTATCCGCCGTCAGTATAAAATCATCATCACATTCCTGATAGGAGCCCATGGGTAATAAGACGGTACCCGGTTTTATCCAGTCATTTTTAATGAATTTATCTTTCGATTGGGTAAAACTGATCACGGCATCCCCATCGGCGGCTTCCTGGGGAGTATCACAGATGAGGATATCACCGCTTACTGTGCCTTTCATCTCTTTGGCCAATTTCTCCGATGCCTCCCTTTTGATATCATAAACTTTTAAGACTTCGATATCAAAAAGCTGAGCGATGGCCATGGTAACCCGATGACCCTGCATTCCAGCACCGTACAGGCCAATCCTGATGGCTTTTTTATCATGAAGATACTTTAGAGTTACAGCTGCTTGTGCACCGGTACGCAGGTTGGTAATCTCCGCGCCATCCATCACGGCGGTAAATTGGCCGGTTCGAGGATTGATCAGACAGATGATGCCGCTCACATAGTCTAAACCTATCTTGGTATTATCCAAAAAACCACCAGCCCATTTGATCCCGGCAGAGTCAAGCCAGCCAACATATGCCGGCATGGCATTCATAAAACCCTTATAGGGAGGCCATTTTGCAGTTTCTCCAAGATCTAACCCAACTTTTGTTGGATTAATCACTTTACCTTCGCCAAAGCCTTTATAGGTTTTATCCACGATTTCCAGTACCTCTTTCATGGTCATTACTTTTACAATATCTGATTTACTCAATAATCTTGTTTCCATTTTATACTCCTTTTTATATTAGATTTTATCATTTTTAGTCCTTCATTATTTTTTTATTTTATTTTTTCAAGCCATTCTTTTTTCAACCGTTTGGCGGTTTTGGTTATTCCCAAACCTCCCAACATAGTATCCCTTAATTCCATTGGCATAAGCGTTTGAATGTTTCTTAGAGCAACGATTACCTCATCAGGGGGAATGATACTCTTTATCCCTACCAGAGCCATATCGGCAACAGCAAATGCATTAGCCACCCCAATGACATTTCTTTTGATGCAAGGCACCTCAACAGGTCCGGCAACAACATCACATACCAGGCCAAACAAATTTTTTAAGGCTAAAGCCATGGCTTGAACTACTTGTTCTGAATTGCCTCCAGCAAGTTGTACTATGGCTGCTGCTGCCATAGCGGATGCCACGCCTACCTCAGATTGACAACCTCCCATCGCCCCTGATATGGGGACCGTATAAGCAATCACTACACCGATTCCGGCAGCCACTAAAAGAGCATCGATGATTTCTTGCTCTTGAGAACCTAATTCTTCTGCCGTCGTTAAAAGAACCGCTGGAATAACGCCAACGGCTCCTGCCGTGGGTGCTGCCACCACCTTTCCCATGGAGGCATTGACCTCACCACAGGCGATAGCCCTAGCCACGGCTAAAGATAGGGGTCTTCCGGAAATGAGTTTTTCTTCTTTAACCGCCTGATAGAGCATTTTAGCATCTCTGCCGCTCATCAAACCTCCGATTAATTGATTATCTTTCATCAATCCCTGATCAATTTCTTCCTTCATGGCAGACCAAATATGTTTCATACCGTCCCGTATCTCCCTTTCTGTTAAACCACTCCTTTTTGATTCATAGTCGATAATAACTTGTGGAAGAAATTTGTTATTAACTTTGGCAATTGATAACATTCCTTCAATAGTTCTAAATAGAGGAGAATTATCTTTTAATTTATAAGAATAAAGAGATTTAATTAATCTTGTAAAATTGACTTCCTTGATATTCATGATTAATTCTAACGTTGATTTGTCTATAACACGATCAAGATAAAAACAGATTAAATATCTCGAATCTCCTTTGATCGATTCGGTAGAAAAAAGATTTTCTCCCAGGATATCTTTCATTTCTGAAATTATCTCCGGGTGCTCTTCTTTAAGCATGACAATTAACATATCTCTGTTTCCACTGAAATTGACCTGAAATTCATCAATATTACTTAATACAATCTCTCCTCCCCCGATGGAAATGGCTATGATTTTTACCGAGGAGGAAGCGGATTTTAATTCCATTTCTATGGTATTGGAATTTTTATCAGACAGGGTCTGGGTATGGATTTTTAGGTCAATCTCTCGGTGGTGAGCCATTTCTAATGATTCCTTGATTCTCTGGTCATCTACTTCCATCCCCAGCAATCCGGCAACCACCGCTGCATCAGTCATATGACCTTTGTAAGTTTCAGCTAAAGAACCATAAAAATATAGGATTATTTTAGTGGGTTCTTCACCCAGAATCATTCTGGCTATTTTGCCTATCCTGACTGCTCCCGCCGTATGATTGCTGGAGGGGCCAATCATGATAGGTCCCAATAGGTCAAAGATACTCAATGCTCGTTGATTTAAAGTCATTTTAATCTGCCCTTCTTTTAATTATTTATTCAACTTAAGTTATTTGCTTTCTGTTCTTACAAATTATTTTAAATATAAGCGAAAATCTCTTCTATTGACATTCCTTGCAAACCTAACACATCGAGATTTCTTCCCTTTTTAAAATGATCAATTCCATTTATTGCGGAAGCCAAGGTTATAATCGTATCAATGATGGGAGCTTGAAGGCCTAATAATCTCCCAAAGGAAGCAACGGGAACTAATAAGTGGGGCACATCCTCAGTAAGATATCTATGGTTAAGAACCTTTGGGGCATCTGCTCCATGTTGTCCATATACTGGGTTGGTAGATAATAATTCATGTAAATCGTCTCCTTTGAGACGATAAGTTTCTTTTAACCAGTCATAGGTAGAAATTAAATCAAGATTTAATTTTTCTCCAATTACGAGCCTTTCCCTGTCCATCATTTCCATTATCCTGCATACTGACTTCGTCATACCTTCACAGTAAAACATAAAATCACCATTGGTAGATTCTATTCTTCCCGCATTAAGAATCATTGTGGGACAATGTACTATCATATTGGGATTTGAAAAACTAATCGCCAATGAATTTTTTATAGGCGTAAGGGATATCGGGAAGAAATCACTTAATATTTTTACAACATTTTTAATGTCTGTCGCCGGAAGGGAAGCAATGGATATATGAGTTTTAACTCCCCAGATATTCACTTTTCCTTCTTCAATTTTCCTACAGGCGTAGGGGAGAGAATTTGTTTCAGCAATGGTTAGATTTTTCCTATTCTTTTTTAGTATTTTCTTTACTTCAAATGATCCAAAATTGCCTGGAACTAACATGATAATTTGTGAATCAACTAAATGAGGAACAGCCATCTCAATGAATGCTTTTTGAGCGAAAGATGGAGCCACAATCATAATAACCGAAGTACCTTCAATCGCTTTCTTTATATCAGTAGTCGCTAGTGATATCTTTGCAAATCCCTGCAGCTTTCCGGAAAGTTCAATGCCTCCCTTTTTGTTTATCTTTTCAATATTTTCTTTAAATTTAGGATGTTCAAATAAATTCACTTCACATCCATTAATGGTCAAGTGTGCACTAAGCGCTTGACCACCATTTCCAGCACCCAAAACCGAAACCGTTATTTTCTTCATAAGTGTTTAGCCTCCCAAGCAATAAATATATATATCTATTTATTATAAATTTAGCACATCTTTTTAAGGTGCAAATCCTAACAAACGTGGTATAAATAGTGATAATGCCGGCCAATAGGTAGTAAGGAATACAACGGGTATATAACCAAGAATAATAAATTTCAGGGTTGGTTTTAGTATCTCAATAAACTCCACCTTACCTACTCTCATCCCTAAATAGAGTATACTGGCATAGGGAGGAGTTACACCCCCCATTGCTAAATTTGTCCCCATGATGGCCGCAAATTGCACTGGAGAAATACCTAATTCTTTAACAAGAGGAAGCAATAAGGGAGCTGCTAACACCATCCCGGTCGCATCATTTACTAACATTCCTATGATGAAAAGAAGTATGTTAATCATAAATAAAAGTAACCATCTGTTTGTGGTAATGCCAAACATAAAACTAATGATCGCTTGGGGAATTCGAAGCATAACAAAAGTTTGACTTAACATTAAAGCAACTAATATCATTATCATTATGGTTCCCACTGAAGTTGCCGACTCTATTACAATTTTATAAAAATTTTTCATCTTTAGACCACGATATATCAAAAAACCGATAGGTAATGAAATAATTACTGCTACTGCTGCTGCTTCATTGGGAGTAAAAACACCACCATAAATACCCCCTAAAATAATAATAGGCATTGATAGAGCAGGAATAGCGTACCAAGTAGAAGTGACAATTTTTTTTCGCCTTTTTTTAAAATCCATCGAAGGTTCAAGGATTAAGGGCATTTTGCGAACTGAAACCAAATTAATAATAGAAAAAGACACGACTATCAGAAGTCCTGGTCCTACTGTGGCAAGAAAACACGCAAGTATAGAAGTTTCAGTTACCCAACCATAAATTATCATAATAACACTTGGAGGAATTAATAAACCGAGTATAGAAGAACATGTAACCAATCCAGTAGCATAACCTCGAGGATATTTTTCTTTTACCATTTGGGGAATTAGTATCGGACCAACCGCTGCAACTCCTGTAAAGCCGCTACCTGAAATGGCTCCTATAATTGCACAGGTTATGACAGCAACTACACCTAACCCACCCTTTATTCTGCCTATAAAAACATTGACAAAATCAAGTAAATGTTTCGCAATGCCACTCTCACTCATGATACCACCTGCAAGTATAAAAAGAGGTATCGCTAATAGTATAGGGTTTATTATTTGACTAAAGCCCCATATTATAAGACCTTTCATAGAAATGTGGGTAAAAAAAGTAACAAAAAGTAAGGCTCCACCAAAACAAAGAGATAGCGGGACACCTAATGTCAGCAATACAACAAGAACCAGCATGTCAAAAAGGACCATTGTTATCATATTCTTCTTACCCTCCTATTCTTCCTATGGGTTTTATTCAATTATCTATTATCATTGTTACTTAACTCGAATTCAGATAATGGTTTAATTATATAATCTATCGTTTCAACAAGAATATAAATACACATTAAGAAAAAACCCAAAAAGACAGCACTTTCTGCATATATTAATGGGATATATAAAGTTGCGCTTAATTTATGTACACGAATGGAATAGAGAAAATACTGAAATGCCCAATAAGTAAGCCAACAATTTATAACCAGAGAAATAACTCCCATTATAATCCTACTTGTCTTAAAGCCTATAGGTGATTTTAAAAATACCTCGATGACTTGCGCTTTAATTTGAGTACGCTCCAAAGATGAATGAGCACTTCCAATCATAAAAAGCCATATGGTTGGAAAAAGAAGTAGTTCTTCTATCCCCATGAGAGGATGATGTAAAACATAACGAAGGATTACTTGAATAAATACTAAAATTGCAATACCTAATAAAAGTAAAAATAAAATAACACCTTGTATTTTATAAATATTTTCACCAAAATTATGTGTTTGCTGCCATTTTTTCAAAACCATAAACACCATCCTTTCTTCTTTTTATTAAGTAGATGCTATCCTGGATAAATTTGCAATTTCTTGTTTATAATAAATATATTTTTCTTACATTATTTATGATATTCCAAGTAAAAATTACCTCTGTCTCCCCTTTCAAAAAATTTCGAAAACTCAACAACCTTTTTATCTTTTGATAGAGTAATCCTCTCCCATAGTAGTAGTGGATCTCCCATGGTAATTCCTAATATTTTAACCTGTGTTTTATCTGCAAGTACCGGTTTTATAGATATTCGTGAATTAGCCAAAAAAAGACCCGGTATTGTTTTATAGACACCATAAACATATTTACTTTCAAACAACTCTCTTTTATTCATGAAATATTTGCTTATATCCTTGGGAATATAAATATATTCCAATGCTATTGACTCACCCTCATGAAATGCTATACGAACTATTTCTAAAATACTGCTACCTTTAGATAATTTCATTTTATTTAAAATTTCTTTGGAAGGTTTAATTAAATGCCATTTTAAGACGGTATGCTCAACTTTGATTGGAGGCCAAGAATGAAAAAAATTAGCAAATTTATTCAAGTCTCGCTCATAATTAGGTTGGTTCACAAAACTTCCTTTTCCTTGCTTCCTAATAATAATATCTTCGGTAACAAGATCTCTTAATGCTCTTATAACCGTAATTTTACTTACATTAAATTTTTCACATAAAAGTTCTTCTGATGGAATTTTATCTCCTGTTTTTAATTCACCTGTTTCTATATTTTTTCTAATATAATCTTCTATTTGAATATATAAAGGTATGCCAGATTTAAAATTAATATTTTCTATTTTATTCACTCCTTTTGTATATGGTTGAAAGTATTTCAATATATTGTTATAATGATATATCATTATATATATATTTAATTCTACAATAAGTTTTGAAATCCTTCTTTTTTAAAAATATTTTATCATTTAGTGGTCATTCAGATAGTGAATAGTTATCAAACCAGCTTTGCTAAAATTATTATTTTGGAATATATAAAGATGGAAAATAAAGAAAAAGTTAAAAAATGTATAAAATCTACTACTTTTGAACAAAGAAAATTGTTGATAGATACTTTTTTAAAAACTCATAACATTACCTTTTCATGCAAAAAAGTAGGAGTATCTTTAAATACTTTTAGAAGATGGTATGATCGTTACGTGAAATATGGAATAGAGGGGATTAGAAAACCAAGGAAACATATTCGTAAAAATTTAGGTAGAATTCCAGAAAAATATACTCTTAGAGTAATTGAATTAAAGAAGAAAAATCCTAAATGGGGGCGAAGAACTATAGCATCAGTTATCGGAAGAGAAAATAACAAGAATGTAATCAGCCCTGGAGGAGTACAAAAAGTATTAGAGAGAGCAGGACTATGGAATAAAATAATATCTATTTTTTATCTAATAAAAACAATTTCTTAAATCTATCAATCATCTAGACCTGATACTCCTTATAAACCGATTTTTTCTCTACAAATGTCAGGTTATCTGGGTACTTTATCACCTCTCAGTCCTGTCTTAACCCTTTGATATTACATTGTCAGGAGAACCGTCAGACCGTGTGAAAATTAATTATAACATTTTTCAAAAAGCACAAACCATCTAACTTTTATTAAAGTAACCCCTATTGTCAGGTGGAGGGTTCTCTTGATAATATTTTTTTTGGCAGAAACAGATAGAGATTTTAGCTAGATATGAGGAAATTTGTATTTTCCTTCTATCCATTTATCCATTTGGATTTATCCCCTAAAGCAGCTATATTTTTTAGTTCTTCTATGGCATTGCCGGCAATCATCACATTTTTAACCCGACCTACTATTTTGCCCTTTTCTATAATACTTTCTCCAATCTTAACCATCTCTTCTAGAATAAAATAGGAACCATATTTAGATAAGCTGAATTAATCTTGTTTTTTAATGGTCCATTTGCCTTCCTCTTTTTTTAAGAGGAATACAGAGGTTTTGGCCGGGCTAACTATCACTTTTGTCTCTAAGAAGGTGGGTTCTAACTTTAATTGGAGAATGTATTCTCCTTCTAAGACGGATACCGCTTCTCCTCCTACATAACCGCTGGCCTTTACTTTTCCCTTTTCGTCAATGAGGTCATATTCAATCTTCAAAGTCTGTTGAATAGAAGAAAGCAATTCCTGGGAATCTTTGGCATCTAAGTAAATACCCCCTGTAGACTCAGCGATAGTTTCTAATTGCTTCCGGGCTTCTTCCTCCTTGATACCGAATCCGATAATATTGACTGTTAACTCTATACCTGATTCCTTTAACTTAGAAGCAATGGATTCAATATCCCCTTCGCAACTTTCAATACCATCACTAATCAGCACAACTGTTCCACCTTTTAAATCTATAAAATCCTGAGGTGATTGTAGAATAGAATAAACCAAAGGGGTTTTTCCTCTGGGTGTAATTTTTTCAATGGTTTGAATAAGCTGGTCTTTCTGCAAAGGTCCAATAGGAATTGTTAATTCCGTATCCTGGCAGGCACGTTCATCCTCAACTTTATAACGGTGACCATAGAGACGTAAACCCACGTTCAGATCCTCAGGTAGTCCAACAATAATTTGTTTCAATACTTCCTTGGCAATAGAGATTTTACTTTCTCCTTTTATCTGGCCCCACATAGAATTAGAGGCATCCAGGATAAGTTCTACATTTTTTGTAGTCTCTTGGGCCAATCCTTCCTTAAAGTTGACCTTTACCAGGCCAGGCATGATAGGTATTCTTACTTTTTCATGCATATAGACCGGTAAATGTCCGCAACAGAGTTCCAACATGAGAGCCCCTAATGCGGTGGTGTAGATTTCCATTTCTTCTTCTTTTTGGGCTCCCGTCCAACTACCATCACTATTCTGATGATCAACCAATAGACGGCAGGTCCAGTTTTTCCAGATACGCCAATATTCTCCACCGGCAAGCAACATGGCCCGGCTTCCGTAATACCAATAATAAAAAGAGTAACCATCTCCGGGGTCTTCAAATTCCCAGGTGGGTGCATTATCTTGCATATAGCGCAAAGCCGGCTTAATGAGGGGATCATCCGGATAACCGGAGAGCTGCAATCCCAATGTACCCATACCGGCTCGTGCACAACTTTCTCCTGCAGGTGAGGTATAGCCAAAGGTATGATAATCTTCATCATACAAAGATCTAAGATAATCTGCTGCTTTGGGTAATGACCAATCGGGGATACTAAACCCTGCACTGAGAGCCCCTTTAAGGGCTAATATTTGCCAGCAGGTTATAGAAATATCACTGTCTGTACTGTTTGGATCATAACGCCATCCACCAGAATATTTCGAATCCGCATTAATCGGTCCTCCTAATTGTTCTGGTTTGTGCTCCGTATTTTGGGCTCGTATGATTAGTTGAAGAGCATCCTCTATTATGGGGGCAAGGCTGAGATCATTCATCTCTACCAAAGCTTCAATTAAAGCTAAAGTAGCGATAGCATGCTCATACATAGGCTTGCCATCTGTGAGCAATCCTCCATAAATTGCCCTATCTTTCGTACCTGACTGATATTCTGAGCTCGGATGATACTCGGTTTTAAGAAAATTTATGGCTGCATTGATATTCGAACTATAATCTTTTTTCGCACACTCCCCCCCGATAAAAGCCTGTAGGGCAAGACCTGCTATTCCAACTTTAAAATCATTTCTACCTTGCGACCAGTATCCTTCTTTGGTCTGTTTACGGGCCAGATAATCCAAAGCCCTGGTAAGAGCTTGACTTACTTCCTCTGCTGTAGCCGGTGTCACTGTAGGTTTACCTACTCGTAAGGTATATGGTTCCTCATTATTTGCTTGTCTTCCATTCACATTTATATAGTATTTACCCGAAGGGAATTTCATTCTTACCATCATTTCCTTTTCTCCTTTATCACCCATATCCACCTTCTTTATTGTTGTGCCTGCGTCATCGAGTAAGGTGAGTGATAAATTTACTTGAGAAATTGCCGAAACCTCCATGACCAATATATCCAAACCTTTCTCAGGTACGGTTACTGTATACCAATCTTCATCATACTCTTCTTGAAAGAATCCTTTCATATCTTCCTCTAATTTAAGTTCATTGGCTTGCTCTATTTCGTCATTTAACTCAAATTCCTGGCCTTCCTGCCAGGGACTGATTAGTTGAGTCTTCAGGGTATAATTATCATTTTGGTTCATCCCGCTTGCTCTAACTTTAATATAGTAGATACCTTCGGTCACTCCCAGGTTAATGATGGCCTCGGCTTCACCTTTTCCGCCTACATTATATTCTTTCAAACGGTTTCCTTCCTCATCATAGAGCTGAAGGTAAGGATTAATCTCGGGCACAGCACTCAAATCAATCCGTATTATGCTCTTACCGGGTACATTAACTGTCAGTTTATACCAATCTTGATCATCTCCTGTACAAATATAACCGGTAATTATTTGATCTAATTTAAGTTCATTGGCTTGCTCTATTTCGTCATTTAACTCAAATTCCTGGCCTTCCTGCCAGGGACCGATTAGTTGAGTCTTCAGGGTATAATTATCATTTTGGTTCATCCCACTGCTTCCTCTAGCTGCAATATAGTAGATACCTTCGGTCACTCCCAGGTTAATAATGGCCTCGGCTTCACCTTTTCCGCCTACATTATATTCTTTCAAATTGTTTCCCTCCTCATCATAGATCCGAATGAAAGAATCAACCTCGGGCACAGCACTTAAATTAATCCGTATTATATTCTTACCGGGTACATTAACTGACAGCTTATACCAATCTACATCATCTCCTGTACAAATATAACCGGTAGTTATTTGATCTAATTTAAGTTCATTGGCCTGGTCTTTTGTGTCATTTACCTCAAATTCCTGGCCTTCCTGCCAGGGACCGATTAGTTGAGTCTTCAGGGTATAATTATCATTTTGATTTATATCTCTGCGTGTTCCGACTTTAATATAGTAGATACCTTCGGTCACTCCCAGGTTAATGATGGCCTCGGCTTCACCTTTTCCGCCTGTATTATATATTTTCAAAGAATTTCCTTGCTCATCGTAGATTTCCACAGAAGAATCAACCTCGGGTACAGCACTTAAATCAACTTGTATTATATTCTTTCCAGGTACATTGACCATCAGCTTATACCAATCTTCATCACCTTTTTCTTGAAAGAATCCTTCAATATCTTCACCTAATTTAAGTTCATTAGCTTGCTCTTTTTTGTTATTATATTCTAATTCCTGACCTTCATGCCAGGAACCGGTCAATTGTTCCTGTGCCCTACCTGTCCAATGAGGACAGTCACCAATATCTTGAGATGTTTTTATTCCGTTCCATATTCCGCCTGGTGAATCTTCCTTTCCTTCATACCACCAAAGACCATAAAATTTTTCTCCATCGGAAGTAAATATTATAACAGCCGGACCTTTCCCACTTGTTCCCCTCCAGGTAAATTTCATGATACGACCTTCAATACTCCCGTTTAATAATCCTTTATTGTATCCATAACATCCGGTAACGGATGTTCCCTGCTGTTGGAGATGAAGATCATTAAAGTCAGTTTTATAGGTCCCGGAAACATCGGGTAATTGCGCCTTAGTCAGTTGCTTTCCGAAGGCACGAAAGTCCATGAGCTCTGTATATTGGCTCGAACCGTGATTATTTTGTATGGTCAGTCGAAGCCACTTTCCGGATTTATCAACTGTTATCGGAAAGCTCTGATTGTCTTCCTGGTCTACCAGCGACACGCTCGCGATTTTCGTAAACCCTTCTGTGGGACTATCATCTGAAAGTTCAACAATAATGTCCTTCGCGCTACGCCCCTTTCCTTCTGCATGACCTGTATCAAACTCCAGGCGGTCAAACATGCTTCTCTCGGCAAGTTCAATGACGATGACATTGTTCGAAATCTCGCCGCTGGAACAACACCAGCCGGTTTTCGGATTTCCGTCCATAATCCAAATACTGCCCCATTTAGGGTTGTATTCAGAGGCTTTCTCTACAAGTAATGCTCCGGAAGAGAAGGAGACCAGTGACTGATCAGTTGCGGCTACACCAATCTCAAAACCAAATATAAAAAATAGACAAATAATCGTAAGTGAAGCCAAAATCAATTTCTTACTCATAACAGAACCTCCTGATATTAAAGTCATATATTTTTACTATACATTTCCGATAATAAAGATGCAGTCCCATTTCCTCTTTTCTCTACACCTCTTATTTTGCCTCTATAGGAATATTTTCTTCCAGGGTAAATCCCCGATAGTAAAGAGTAATTTTCTGAATGTTAAGGGGAACTTCATAAACAAGATTAAACCTCCGGGCAGTACCGGCGGGAACTATCTGTTCTAATTTTATGCCATGAGGGAATATTTTAGTAACCTCAGAAATAGAATATTTATTTCCTGATTGATCCAACAACATAAACTGTTTTCCGGATTGTAATACAAGATTTCCCTGATTAAGGGGGATACAGTGGGTAATAATATCTAAGATTAAATATTGCTGGTCTTTCTCCGGATATTGTCCCTCAATCATACTTGCTCTGGTCAATCCCAGGATATCTATCCTGGCTATCTCTCCATCTGTAATAGTAACAATTGGTTGTGGTAGCGGAGAAATAGGAATATTAGGATTCAGATCAAAGCTAAGGGGTTTAGCTCGGGGGATATTCAGCAAAAGGGATAGATTTTTCTGGATGGGAGGTATTTTAAAAACCAGATACCCCCTACGCTCCCAATAGGGAATGAATCGAGTAAGTCCATATAAAGAAAAGGGTATTTCTTCAGTCTCTAACACTTCATATTGGTAAAGACCATCTTCAATCAAAAATACGTTCCGGCTAAAATCAAGGTCAACCACATTCCCTTTGGACACACTCTCCACTCCTAAATCAATTAAAGAGATACCCCCTTGGGGCTTGATTCCATAAAAAGAAATCTTCAAGTATTCATTCTCTTGGGTAATAGGGGCAGGTATCTCCTCTTTGGTTTCTGGTAACTCCACAAGGGGAATCTGGATATGCCCTTGTGCAAAATCAAAAAAGACCAACAAAAGAGAATTAATTTCTTCCTTGTATGAGCGAAAGGCAATTGCCCCCTCCAGTTCATCTTCATATTCCGGTAAGGTTAAATTCTTAAGAGGAAGGGGAGCGGATAGTTCATTGGTAACCTCATCAATCTGGATAATATGTTTATTATTAATAATTAGATACATATTGTCTCGTAAATTAGGTACCAGATAAGGTGTAAATAGCTCTACCTCTTGAATCTGTTCCTGGGGCTTGGGAGTGCCAAATCCCAGACCACCGACTCCCTTATCCTTACTTTTAGATATTTCCTTCTTTATAGGTGGTATAATATTTTGCCATAAAGTAGAAATTATAATAAATACTTCATCTGAATCTGCCTTTTCCTCTCCGATACATTCTTCTAATTGATAATCAAAAACAGTAAGCTCAATTCCCTGATTCTTTTCACTTTCTTCTACCCAGTAGGTCTTACCGATTTCCACCCTTTCGGAAAAAGCTCTAAGGGGGAAACAAGCCGCTGCTATTAAGATAATTATTAAAAGAGTGACAAATCCCTTTTTCTTCTTGTCCCTTTTCATAATTCTCCTCCTTAATATTCACTTAGATAATAATTCATAAGGGTGGTGGAGGCACACTTAAATCCCTTAGTAAACTTTGCACACCATCCCATATCCACTTTTACCCCCGCCCCAAATCCAATTTCCTTAGAATAACAATCTTCTATATCTATTACAGTAACGGAAACTCCATCTCCTTCGTCCACAATATCCGGGCATAAGTAACCACCGATCTTTTGCATATAGTCCTTGGCTTCTTGAAGGGCAGCTTTATTGAGTTCTCCATATTTTAAGATCATTGAGGCAATGGTCCATTGAGTATCTATCACTCCCACCAAAACCCCCAGTATAACGGCCGCATCTGTATTCATTGGTCCCATGGTCTCAAATATAGTTCGCTCTAACATTGCCTGATGCAGCCCGGTATCCAGGACCCCTACAACCTCTCTATTCTGGGGATTTAAATCCCACCATCCCCAGCGCTGACGGCCGTTAAACTCAATGCTTTCCTCGGGGATGATTACAAAATGTTGGGCATCCAATGCCTTCATTACCTTTTTAGCCACGTAAGGGGGCATTTTTAAATTTTTCAACATATCTTGCTCTAAATAAGAGTATACTCTAATAGGAATATTATTTTCTGCGGCCTCATACATCAAATAAGCCGTAGTTAAAGGCTTATTCTTGGTTAAGAGTTCAATTACCTTACCCTCCAGGATGGACTCCATAACTCCTCGACCATATAAAAAGGTCTCTTTCATACTTACTGCCTGTCCGGGGTAAGAAATAGCTAACTTACTATCCTGACATAGGTCTATATAAATTTGTAGTTCATCACCAGAGCCTTCAAATGAATTCATAATAATACGGGGCCAGAAATAGTAACTATCTACCGCAAGAGCTCGACCCAAATCGTTAGTCAATTTATCGGAAGTGGAGGCAAATATCAAATTTATTAGATGGCCTGCTTCAGAACCCCAACTATTTTCTAAAGAAATACTATCTTCCAAAAGAGTGGCCAAATCTTTCTCATTCTCAATCTGGCTCTTGACTTCCTCCAGACCTGATTTTAGTTCATCCATCTTCTCTTTATCCAAAATACCGGATAAGTCTTCTTCCCAAGCCCCGGGAGGGATTTCATTGCCTGTAATGAGGATTGAATGTCTTTGAAATAGTGAAGGACGGTCATCTTTTTGGAGTTTTTCAAAGATAATTCTCTCGATTTTCATCTCCGGCTCATCTGGTTTTTGAACGACAAATTGAAGCCATAGCTTGGTAATAATCGGCTCTTCTATTTTTTCCTCCTCAGGAGGAGCAAGTATTTGTGAAAATTGGCCTTCCTCTCCAATTACTTCCTCAAGAAATAATTCTGCTCGATAAGTCAACTCTTTACCTTCTTCCTCCGCCTTTTCTGTTTTTGAAGTACCCCCTCCAAATAAACTAAAAGGGGCTCCGCCCGAACCTTGTTCTTCCTCCGTCCGGGAAGTTGATTTGAAATTTGCTATCAGAGTTAAGGAAATAGGCAGGTTGGCCACCTCTTCAAGTGTCCCTTGCCATTCTAAAATAGTTTGAATCTCAGAATCATCACCCTCATCTTCTATAAAATTTGTTTTTTCTACCTTTAAGGAAATAGAAAATTTGGTTAACATATTCTCTTTAATGCGGTAGAAGGTTTTATCTAAATCAGTATATGCCTCACCAATTTTTGCATTCGGGAAAGAAGGGTCAAGATCTATCCATTGGTTATCTTGTAATATCTGAACCCAGTAGTGATCTTCTATAGCAGATAAAATCTCTTCATCCTGAGAAGGAGCAGAAAGGGGGACATTTTCCGGGTAATAAAAATCTTTCTCTTCGGGGAAAATATTCTTAATTAGCCAGGCCGCTTTTTCTTTGTTAAGTTTTCCCTGGGCATAGCGAACTTTTTCTCCCTCCAGGCTAAGAAGCTCAGCAAGGAGCCTCGCCTGTTCTACTGCATTGCCGGCCTGAGCCCACAATACCCCTTGAGACGACTTCATTATTCCCGTGAAGGGTTCAAATTCAATTCTATCCCTTACAAAGGCAAAAGCCGCCTCCCACTGATTATCAATTGCTTTATTTAATTGGTCTAAAGAGGTGTAGATTTTATTCTCTGTCTTACTTTCTGCCTTACCTTCCCAAATATAACCAAATACAAAAAATAAAATAACCATTAAAAAAACAATTTTTTTAGATATAGGTAAATAACTCTTAATTTTATCCATTTCTCTCCTCTCCTTTATCGGAAAGTGATTAATAAGTTAATATGATTATAATTATTCTGCTGCTTCAGGCATTGGTTGTTTATTATCTTGAACATCTTTGGGCTTCACAACTTCACACTTTTATCAATCTCCATAATTAAGAAAACGGGACACCTGTTGTCTATTTATTTACGCTGACAGATTCTTACTTTATTGTAATAAATCAATTACTTCCTGATAATTTTTATTTTTAGCCATATCCAGAGCAGTCTTACCCTGCTTATCTTTTAGATTAGGGTTAGCTCCATGCTCTAAAAATAATTTAACTAACCGCACATCTCCTTTATAGGCTGCCTGCATTAAAGGAGTGGTTCCTGTCTTTGGAACAAGATTAGTATTTGCTCCGTGAGAAAGGAACATTTCAATTATCTGATAATCTTCTTCAGTTTTACTGTGTAAAGTCTGACGGGTAATATTCCCTAAGGCAGTGAAATTTATCTGCCCCGAACTGCCTACTTTAGAATTAGGGTCTGCTCCTGCTTCCAGTAGAAGAGGAATCATTCCTTTATAATTATCAAAGTTCGCAACTGCAAGTGTTAGAGAATTATTACCATATTCATCCTGATAATCTATATTCGGATTATAAGTTAATAATAATTTAATCATTTCGCTATTACTGTGTCTACAGGCTCCCATTAATAAGGAATCACCAGAGGAAATATTCATGTTTACATCTACTCCGGAATCAAGTAAAACTTTTACTTTGTTTAATTCATTATGCACCAAATTCTGAACTAATTCTTTTATTTCATCCTTGCTTAATATCCTGAGAGTTTTTTTGCTAACTGCTGGGTACTGTTCTGATAATAACTTCACTCCTCCTGATTCTCCTACTAAAACTTCAAAGGTTTGAATTTCTCCGGGATTAAATTCCCATTTCTTTATCTGTCCATTGGGCAAGGTAAAATCCTCTTCGTTCAAAAGATCACTATATTGCCCCTTAAAAAATTTTATGGTTACGGGAGAAATTTCCGAACCCTGACTGTCTCCGGTTAGTATAAGCACAAATTTACGATTTTCCCCTGTAAATAATCCCTGCCCGCTTTCTTCCATTACGAAATATTCTTCTCGCTTAACTTCATCAAAAGAAGAATATTCTTTCATAACCAGGGCAATAACTAATCCTTCTTCTACCTCTATTAAAATCTCATCCAATTTCAGCTGTTCCCCAAAGGATCGCTCGCTCTCTTTCCTTTGCCCTGTTAAACTATAATGAATGACTTTATCTTCTACTGGTAAACCTTCTTTGAAAGGAGTTATTTTATAAGTAGATTTTTCTTTTATCTGGTTTTTAATCACTATCCGTACAGATTTATCCGGGTCTACTTTAACCTTCAAAGCTCCTCTGGGTCCCATGTATCTTCCGGCAGGTGAAACAGTCTCCTCTGCCCCGGTAAGCAACGGCCGAGCAGCTTCTTTTTCCTGAGCTTTTTCTCGAGCTTTTTCTACAGGAGATTTTTCTTTCTGATAATCTTCCGGAACTTTAAAGAGGGAATCATCCTGAGGTGCTTCTTTAATATTAAGTAATTCAAAAATTCCGTCCTCATAGCCTCCTCCGTAATGAACTATCATTCGCATAAAAGTTTCTAATTCAGATGAGTACCACCCTTCTATTCCCGGCTCTGTTCCTCCCGGAGGAATATAGGCATATTTTTCACATAAATAACCCTGAACCGTCTCAGTACCTACCTTTTTTTCCTCGGTACTTTCTATTGTTGCTTCCCAACCCCGTATTGGGTTAAAAAATATAGCATCTGTACCTTTTAGCTCTATGTATATTTTATCTTCCGGATTTAACATCCAGGTAATATCCAGTTTGCGGTCAGCAATAACCAAAATACGGTCCTCGCCGGTCAATTTCTCCAGGCGATAGAAACTGCCCTGAGCATAATATTTAAATTCGTACTCCTTATCCGGTTGTTTAATCTTCAGGTCAGCGCTAAATTCTGCTGCTATAGCCGAAAAAGTAAGACCAAAAAAGACAATTAGCACACCCATTATTAACAATATTGTTCTATATTCTTTTTTCATTCTTCTATCCTCCTTGGAAATTTTTTAAAATTATATATATTATATTCTACGTGAGGTTCAGAAAATCCTTCTTTTTTATAAAAAATAATAAAAACCTTTAATATTCTACGATAGTAAAATCAGAACCAGAAGGATATATTTAAACATCTTGCGTCATATTAATATTAACATAGAGTAAATTTAACGAAATTCGACCAAAGGGAATAGTTTAGCTGATGAGGAGTTAATTTGACAAACGGCAAGTCTTAATCATTTTTTGGCAGAAACAGATAGAGATTTTAGATAGATATGAGGAAATTTATATTTTCCTTCTATCCATTTCGCTTTATTTCCTAAGGCAGTTATATTTTTTAGTTCTTTTGTGGCATTGCCGGCAATCATCACATCTTTAACCCGACCTACTATCTTTCCCTTTTCTATCTTGTAACCCAGCTGTACATTATTAGAGAAGGC
>Ga0268282_1000390_pt1 | contig 22846 bp, 22 predicted proteins | sample saktaG_12_FD_190133 | JGI IMG/M metagenome (GOLD analysis project Ga0268282, IMG submission 190133) | Saline water microbial communities from Sakinaw Lake, British Columbia, Canada - sak_2011_5_24_120m | ecosystem: Environmental > Aquatic > Non-marine Saline and Alkaline > Saline ...
CAGGGAGGGCTTCATATTATTGGAACCGAAAGACACGAGGCAAGGAGAATTGACAATCAACTGCGAGGGAGGTCGGGCAGGCAGGGCGATCCCGGCTCTTCCCAATTTTTTGTTTCTTTGGAAGATGATTTAATGAGAATTTTTGGCGGGGATAGAATAAAAGGGCTGATGGAAACATTGAAAGTCCCTGAAGACCAGCCGATTGAAGCTAAAATGATTTCAAAAGCCATTGAATCTGCCCAGTCAAAAGTTGAGGGGATGAATTTTGATGCGAGGAACCATGTTTTAGAATATGATGACGTGATGAATAAACACCGAGAAGTATTTTACAAAAAAAGAAAGGAATTTTTGGAAAAAGCTGAGGCCGGAAATTTAAGGCAGCGGATTTTAGAAATAGTTGAAAAAGCCGGTTTTTCAGAAAAAGATTATGAAAAACGCGAAAAGGAAGTGGGTGAGGAAAATATGCGTCAGCTGGAGAAAGCCGTTTGCTTAAAGGTTCTTGATACTCTTTGGGTAGAGCATTTAGAAAATATGGGATATTTAAGAGATTCTGTTCGGCTTAGAGCTTATGGCCAGCGGGATCCTTTGATTGAATACAAATCAGAAGGCCATAAAATGTTCCAGCAATTGCTTCAAACAATTGATTTAACTATCGCCAACGCAGTTTTTAAAGCTGAATTGAAAGCTTCAACACCAAAACCAATTCAAACGCAATTTAAGAAACAAAAAGGCCGTCAAAAAGTCGGTCGAAATCAACCATGTCCGTGTGGTAAAATCAATCCTAAAACCAATAAACCAATGAAATATAAGAGGTGTTGTTATCCAAAGTTTGAATAAAAGGATTTTAATAGTTTTCTTAATTTTTTCTTGATAACAGGTATATCTTTTCGCTTTTTTAAAATAAATTTTTTTCTAGTTTTTCTGGTGATAAGCGCATGACAATTAGGGCATAACACCATTAAATTATCTATTTCATGTTTTCCACCTTCTTTTTTAGGGATAATATGATGGACATCTAAAGATAATCCATATCCGCATAATTCACATTTATCCCCATATTTCTTTATAGCTTGTTGTTTTACCCATAATCTATATTTTTTAATTTCACCATATAAATATTTCTTTATTCCTAATCTTCTTCTGCGATATCGGACTGCCCACCATGTAGCCTTCTTAAACCCCATTTTTCTTAGTTTTTTCACAATTTCTTTATCTATCATTTCTTTGCAGTTTTTACGGATGAAATCATCAACAACTGGATGTGGCAACTTCTCAAGACCGTGAGAATCTTTTTTTAATCCAGGGTGCCCATGACGTTTAATCCGAGCTCTATGCATAGAGCAATAAATCTCTACTGTGTTTCTATGTCTAGTAAATTTTTTACATCCTCTAATTTTACATTTTGGCATGTTATTTAATTATACAATTTTTAATTAAATATAGCAACAAATCTTATATTAAACAAAAATAAGAATTGTTGTTAAGATATTAACATAGAGGGAATAGTATGCTAAGATACTAAAAAATCAGAACCTTAAAAATTTCATATAAGGAGAAAAGATAATGGATAGAAAATTCGGTATTTTAAATAGCGGAATTGAGTTAGTAAGTATCGGCAGTTTTTTATTTATGTTTACACAACGCTCATTCAGCGCAACATCGCCTATCAGGAATAATAGGAAGGTAGGGAGAAACGACCTCTGTCCTTGTGGGTCAAACAGGAAGTATAAAAGATGTTGCATCTCTAGAAACACGCATTAGAACTTTAAAGGAAGCAGAGAAAGCCCTTAATGGGCTTTTTTGTTTTGGAGATATGGTATAATAAAACAAATGTTTTTCTTTCCTGTTGGTTGTTTAATTTTTCTTCTCTTTATTTTATTTTTACCAATTTTGCTTTTGTTGGTCTTTTTTCATGTGGTGACACTTGGCTTTGAGAAATTAGGATTGTCTCCAGAAGCAACTATTCTAATACTTCTTTTAATGCTTTTGAGCTCGGCTATCAATATTCCTTTAACTAAGAAAAAAATGGTCTATGTCTCAGAGCCATCTTTTTTTGGCTTGTTCAAGACGCCGAAACTAAGGGTTTCTGGTATCGCTATTAATTTGGGAGGAGCTGTTATTCCAATTATTCTTTCTTTTTATTTTTTAAGCAAAGTGCCAATAGAGCCAGTTTTGGCAGCCACTCTTTTAATGATTTTAGTTTCAAAGATTTTTTCCAGACTTGTCCCTGGCAGAGGCATTGTGATTTCAGCTTTTGTTCCTCCATTATTTGCCGTTCTTTTTGCCTGGATTTTAGCTCCAGAATTTATGGCTTCCTGCGCTTTTGTTTCAGGTGTTTTGGGAACTTTAATTGGAGCTGATGTTTTGAATTTGAGAAGGGCTAAAAAATTAAGTCCCGGATTACTTTCAATTGGCGGGGCAGGCGTCTTTGACGGCATATTCTTAATCGGCATTGTCTCAGCCCTTCTCACATAATCAAAAATGTGTTATGATAAAAATTAACAGAGGCGACAGATGCCCGACCTCTGACTGATTATGAGGAAAAGAAAAATTTATTTAATTTTGATTGGAATCGTTGTGTTGGCTTTTTTGACCGGGAATTTAAGTTATCCAAAATACCTCAATCAAGGCATAGATTTTCTTAATGGAAGATTTAATGTAAAGATTTCTCATTTTTGGGACGTTCCTTTTAAATTGGGTTTGGACCTACAAGGAGGAACTCATCTTTTATACGAAGCCGATTTATCCAGTATTGAGAAAGAAAATTATTCTTCTGCTATGCAAGGTCTAAGAGATATTATTGAGAGAAGGGTTAATTTTTTTGGAGTTGCTGAACCGGTGGTTCAGACGCAGGAGGCATCCGGCCAGCATAGATTAGTTGTTGAACTGGCTGGAATAAAAGAGCCGGCCGAAGCAATTAAGATGATTGGCCAGACCCCATTTTTAGAATTTAGGGAACAGAGAACAGAAGAAGAATCCCAGAAAATCCTTGATAAGCAGAAAGAGCTTGAGGGATTAACTTATGAAGAAGCTCAAAAAATAGAGAATTGGGAATTAGCTTTAGAAGACCCTTATTTTATATCAACCACTCTGACCGGAAAATATTTAGAAAAAGCCAGTTTAGGATTTAATCAACAGACAGGCGCGCCTTTAATCTCTCTTCAGTTTAATAATGAAGGCGCAGAGATTTTTGAACAATTGACTTCCCAAAACGTCGGAAAGATATTGGGTATTTTTATTGATGGAGTTGCAATTTCTACTCCTGTTGTCCAGGAAGCAATTTCCGGCGGCAAAGCCCAGATTACGGGAGATTTTACTATGGAGGAAGCTAAAGAGTTAGTCAGAAACCTTAATGCTGGCGCTCTTCCAGTGCCGATAAAACTGATTTCCCAGCAAACCGTTGGGCCAACTTTAGGAGCTGTGTCTTTGCAAAAAAGTTTAATGGCAGGCCTTTTCGGATTTTTAGCTGTTATTATGTTTTTGATAATTTTCTATAGATTTCCCGGATTTTTAGCTTCTTTGGCTTTGGGAGTTTATGTTGCTTTGGTTTTAAGTTTATTTAAATTAATCCCGGTGACTTTAACTTTAGCTGGAATCGGCGGATTTATTTTATCAATTGGAATGGCTGTTGACGCCAATATTTTAATTTTCTCCCGTATGAGAGAAGAATTAAAGGAAGAGAAAAGTTTTGTTATTGCTTTAGAAGAAGGTTTTAGAAGAAGCTGGCCATCAATTCGGGATGGAAATTTAACTACTTTGATTGTTGCTTTAATTCTTTTTGGTTTAGGAACAAGCTTTATTAAAGGATTTGCTTTAACTTTAAGTATTGGAATTTTACTAAGCATGTTTTCCGCAATATTTATCACCAGAAATTTACTCCGGCTTTTCGCAGGAACGAGATTAGAGAAATGGGGATGGATGTGGAAGTAGTTTCAAAATTAATTATTATGATTAGCTTCATAAAACATCGCAAAATATATTTTGGCTTCTCTGGTATTCTAATTATAGCTAGTATTTTTACTTTGATTGTTTTCGGTTTAAAGCCCGGGATTGATTTTACCGGCGGAAGTATTTTGGAAATTGACTATCAAGAAACAAGACCGTCAAATCAAGAAATATTAGAAAAATTAAACGAATTTGACTTAGGAACTATTTATGCTCAACCGACCGGAGAAAAAGGAGTTATTTTAAGAATGGAAGAGATTGATGAAGAAATTCATCAACAGATTTTAGAGAAACTTCAAGATGGAAAAGAGTTAGAAGAGATACGATTTGAATCAATTGGACCCACGATTGGTCAGGAGTTAAAGCAAAAAACCAAAATTGTTATAGTTGTAGCCTTATTGTCAATGATTATATATATTGCTTTAGCTTTTAGAAAAGTTCAGAGGCCTTTGCGGTCTTGGCAGTACGGAATAACCAGCGTCATTGCTCTTTTTCATGATATTTTAATTCCTTTAGGGGCTTTCGCGATTTTAGGAAAATTTTATGGCATTGAGATTTCTATACCGGTAATTACTGCTCTTCTTGCTGTTTTAGGATATTCTATTAACAATACAGTGGTTGTCTTTGACAGAATAAGAGAAAATCTTTTGAAGAGAGGGGAAATATTTGAAGAAATCGTTGACAGAAGTTTAAATCAAACCTTAAGCCGACAGATTAATACTTCTCTGACAACTTTATTTGTAGCTGGCGCTATTTTCTTTTTGGGCGGGGAGACCTTAAAATATTTTGCTTTAGCTCTAATTTTCGGAATTTTAGCAGGCACCTATTCCTCAATCTTCCTCGCCGGTTCAATTTTGGTAACTTGGTTCAAATTCCGAAGGGGTAAAACTAATTAACTTGACAAGAGTTTTTAAAAATGTTTAAATAAAAAAATAATTATCACGATATCAATACATTGGTGTTTCGTTAGTGTATTAGTGTCGATTTGTATGAATTTTAACTATCAAAAAATTTGCGCGGATTTATTAAAAGGTTTGCCTCAAAGAACAACCGGTGTTATTGAGAGGCGTTTTGGTTTGCGGGCGGGGCAAAGAGAAACATTAGAAACTATTGGGCAAAGTTATGATATTACCAGAGAAAGAGTTCGCCAGATTGAAGCAGAAGGATTTTCAAAAATTAAGCCAAGAATTAAAGAAAATCAAAAACTTTTTAAATATTTTGAAGAAGTTCTTGTTTCTTTCGGAGGTTTAAAAAAAGAAGATGATTTACTCCAATCTTTAGGCGGAAACAAGCTTCAAAATAATGTTTTCTTTTTGCTGTTTAATGGAGATAGATTTAATAGATTTCCAGAAGATAAAGATTTCTATTCTTTCTGGGCGGTTAAGAAAGAATCTGTAAATCAAGCCAAGAAAGTGGTAAAATCAACTATAAATAGATTTAAAAAAGAAAAGAGAATTTTTTCTTTGGCTGAGCTTTTAAAAGATCAGAATCTAAATGAAAATGTTTTTCTTTCATATATTAAAATTTCAAAGCAAATTCAAAAAAATCCTGAAGAACAATTTGGTTTAAAAGATTGGTTAGAAATTAATCCTCGCGGAGTAAAAGACAGAGCATATTTGGTTTTTAAGAAGGAAGAGAAACCTTTGCATTTTACCCAAATTGCCTCTCTTATAGAAAAATTACCTTTTCCTTCTCAAAGGGGAATTCACACAGCTACTGTTCATAATGAACTAATTAAAGACCCGAGGTTTGTTTTAGTTGGAAGGGGCCTTTATGCTTTAACGGAATGGGGATATACTCCCGGAGTAGTTAAGGATATAATTTCAAAAATCTTAAAAGAATCAAAAAAACCTTTATTAAAAAAAGAGGTTTTGGAAAAGGTTTTAGAACAACGTTTTGTAAAAGAAAATACAGTTTCTCTTAATTTACAGAATAACGATTGTTTTGTCAGGGACTCTCAAGGAAGGTACAAGGTAAGAGAAGCTTAGGAAGTTTTTTAATTTTCTAATGTTTGATTCGTTAAAAATTTTAATTCCGATACTTTCCCTTGCCTGGGAAATTCTTAAGAGTTGGTGGTGGCTGCCATTGCCCTTTATTCTATGGTGGCCTTTTTCTTTTCTCTGGCTTTGGTGGAGAACAGACCTTTTTTTAAAAAAGAAGAAATTTATTTTACTGGAGGTCAAAATACCAAAGGAGGTTTTAAAGCCAATCAGGGCTATGGAGGTAGTTGTGGATGGTTTATGGCAGATTATTTACGACCCCGCTGACTGGTGGGAAAAATGGATTGACGGAAAAATAATGCTTTCTTATTCGCTTGAGATTGTCTCAATTGGCGGAGAGTCCCACTTTTTTATCAGAATTCCTGAAACAAGCCGGGATTCAGTTGAATCAGCTATTTATTCCCAGTATCCTGAAGCTGAGGTTTTAATAGCCGATGATTATACAAAATATATTCCTCAAGACATTCCAAATAAAGATTGGGATCTTTGGGGTGCTGATTATATACTTTTGAAACCCGATCCATATCCAATTAAAACCTATCTCAAATTTGAAACAGAACGCGAGCCTTTGGAAGAAAAAAGAATTGACCCCTTGTCTGGTCTTCTTGAAGCAATGGCAAAAATAAAGCCCGGAGAACAGCTTTGGATTCAAATTACAGCTAGTCCGGTTACTAATAAAGAACTTCCCTGGGTAAAAGAAGGAGAAAAGATAAGAGATGAACTTGCAAGAAGAACAAAAAAAGTTCCGGTAAGAAAACCAATGATTATGGAAGCTGCCGATGTTTTAATTACCGGAGAACCGCCCGGAGGTTTGTCCAAAGAAGAAAAAGAACTTATTCCGCCGGAAATGAAACTTACTCCCGGAGAAAGAGAAATAATTATTGGAGTAGAGCAGAAAATGGCAAAGCGCGGATTTAAAACCAGTATTAGATTTATTTATCTTGGCAAAAGAGACGTTTTCTTTAAACCAAAACTTCGGCTTCCTCTTGCCTTTTTTTCTATTTTTTTCACTCAGAATCTTAATGCTCTGGTACCATGGGGGAAGACCTTAACTAAAATTCATAAAAGCTGGTTTTTGCCTTTAAATCTTGTTTTTAATCGGAGATTATATTTGAGAAAAAGATCTCTATTTAGAAAATATAGATTAAGATTTTATCCTTTATTTCCTGGAAAGGGCCATTGGCCTTCATCTTTTATCTTAAATACCGAAGAGATGGCTACTATATTTCACTTTCCTGGCAGAAGAGTTGCTCCAGCTCCATTTGTTGAGCGGATTGAAGCAAAGAAAGGAGAGGCGCCTCCCGGCTTGCCTACGGAATAAAACATGAATTAGGAGTTAGGAATTAAGAATTATGAACGGAATTAATATTTTCGCTGAAACAAATTTCCGTAATATCCGAAAAAAATTTGGCATTAAACCCGATGATAGGCGTCGGCATTTTTACGTTATTGGTAAAACCGGAATGGGAAAAACAGCTATGCTCCAAAATATGGCTATTCAGGATATTCAGCAGGGCAGAGGAGTGGGTTTTGTTGACCCTCATGGAGAAGCAGCCGAAGAGTTATTAAATTTTATTCCTTCAAATCGAATTAACGATGTTATATATGTTAATCCCGCCGACTTAGAATATCCCATTGCTTTTAATGTTATGGAAAGAGTTGACTTAAGACATCGGCATTTGGTAGCTGGAGGATTGATGGGCGTGTTTAAGAAAATCTGGCCTGATGTCTGGTCTGCCAGAATGGAGTATATTTTAAATAATTCTATTTTAGCTCTTCTTGAATATCCGGGTTCAACCCTGCTTGGGATTAATAGGATGATGTCTGATTCGGATTTTCGGAAAAAAGTGGTAGAGAAAATTACTGATCCGATGGTTAAGTCGTTTTGGGTTAATGAATTTGCCCGTTATACTCAAAGATATGAAGTGGAAGCTACGGCGGCTATCCAAAACAAGGTTGGCCAATTTATTTCAGCTCCCTTGATTAGAAATATTATTGGTCAGATTGGTTCAACTATTAATATGCGGGAAGTGATGGATAAAAGAAAAATTTTAATTTTAAATTTATCAAAAGGAAGAATAGGAGAGGATAATTCAATGTTGTTGGGAGCTCTTTTAATTACAAAAATACAATTAGCTGCTATGTCCCGAGTGGATATGCCCGAAGAGGAAAGAAAAGATTTCTTTTTATATGTAGATGAATTTCAAAACTTTGCCACCGAGTCATTTGTTAATATTCTCTCCGAAGCAAGAAAATATAGATTAGCTTTAATTTTAGCTCATCAATACATTACCCAAATGGATGAGACGGTGAGAGACGCTGTCTTTGGTAATATCGGGACTTTAGTTTCTTTCCGAGTCGGGGCAGAAGATGCCGAATATTTAGAAAAAGAATTTATTCCGGATTTTACTGCCGGAGATATTGTTAATTTGGCAAAATATAACATTTATTTAAAATTAATGATTGATGGGTTAGCCGGAAGGCCTTTCTCCGCTGAAACCTTGGCTCCGTTTCCAAGAGCCGAGGTTTCCAACAAAGAAAAGATTATAAAAGTTTCTCGGGAAAGATATGGAACTCCACGGAGAGAAGTTGAAGAAAAAATTACTAAATGGGCAGGGTTTTTGAATACGCCGGCTGTTTCTGTTAAAACTTCCGAAGCCCCCGTTCTTTATGACGCTACTTGTTCTTTATGCGGCAAGCCGACAAAAGTAGTTTTTCCGCCAGATGGCAAAAGACCAGTTTATTGCAAGGCCTGTTTAAAAAAAGTAAGAGAAGGCGGAAGCCAAAAGGAATCAGCTCCGTCAATTTCCTTAGAAAAAGCGGTAGAAGAAGAGCCGATTTCTTTTAGGAGACCAAAGGGAAGAACAGAGCCCTTAAAAAGAAAGCGAAAACCGGTTAATTTAACAGAATTAAGAAAAACCTTAGATGAGTCCTTGGAAAAAAAATCTGAGGAATAATTTCTCAGCAACGAAGATTAATTAATTATTCGTAATTCGCAAAATTATGTTTAAGACCCTCAAAAACATTGATGTTAAAAATAAGCGAGTTTTAGTAAGGTGTGATTTTAATGTTCCTTTAAGTAAAAAAGGGGATGTCGGGGATGATTTTCGAATTAAACAGGCCGTCCCTACCATTGAATATTTGATTAAAAATAAAGCTAAAGTAATTTTGATGAGTCATTTAGATGAGCCAAGGGGAAAAGTGGTAGAAACCTTGAGATTAACCCCGGTTCAAGAAAAATTGACTGAGTGTTTGGGCTTCCCGGTGACAAAAGCTTCGGATTGTATCGGGGAAGAAATTGAGAAACAGACAGAGAGGATGAAAGAAGGGGAAGTTTTGCTTTTGGAGAATTTAAGGTTTCATAAAGAAGAGAAAGAAAATGACCGAAATTTTTCTAAAAAACTTGCTAAATTAGCTGATATCTATATCAATGATGCTTTTGGCGTTTCCCACCGAGCCCATGCTTCAATTGTCGGAGTCCCAAAATATTTACCCTCGGGAGCCGGGCTTTTACTTGAAAAAGAGGTTAAAATTCTTTCTAGGGTTTTGGAAAAGCCCTGGCGACCCTTAGTAGCAATTATTGGCGGGGTTAAAATTTCAAGCAAGACTAAAGTAATTAAACAATTTTTAGAAAAAGCCGACCATTTACTTATTGGAGGGAAAATAGCCAATGCTATTTTGATAATAAAAGGAATTTGTGTTGGAAGACCCTGGCCTTCAGAGGAAGCAGTAAAAGAAATTACCAAGTTTGATTTAACTTCTATTAAACTTCATCTTCCTATTGACGCCATTGCCTCACCAGATGAAACCGGAGAATTTTATGTTCGGGAAACAGGACCCGGAAAAGTAAGAAAAGATGAAAAACTTTTAGATATCGGGCCGGAAACCATCAAAATATTTTCTAAAATAATTGAAGACGCAAAAATGATTATTTGGTCGGGTCCCTTAGGACGTTTTGAGGAACCGCTATTTGAGAAAGGAACAAAAGTGATTGCCGAAAAAATTGCTAAGAATCGTCAGGCCTTTAAAATTGGCGGCGGCGGAGAGACCATTTCTGCTTTATCTAAATTTGGTTTGCGAGAAAAATTTGACCATATTTCTACGGGCGGGGGAGCAATGTTAGAATTTCTTTCCGGTGAAGAACTCCCCGGCTTAAAAGCGTTAGATTATTATGGCGGCTGAAATCAAAAATCTAAAAAAGACATCTAACCGGATTTTAAAAGCAATAAAATCAAAAGAAAGAATAATTATTTATGGCGACGCTGATTTAGACGGAGTAACTTCAGTAATTATTCTAAAAGAATCTATTAAAAATTTAGGAGGTGAGATTGCCGCAATTTATTTTCCCGATAGAGAAAAAGAAGGATATGGAATAAGCGAGAAAGCTTTAGGTTATTTAAAAAAATACGCCCCTGCTTTATTTTTAACTTTGGATTGCGGCATCGGAAATTTCAAAGAAATAAAGATAGCCAAAAAATTGGGATTTGAAGTAGTACTTATTGAACATCATGAAATATTGGATAAACTTCCCGAAGCTGATATTATTGTTGACCCAAAACAAAAAGGAGATAAATATCCTTTCAAACAATTTGCTACGGTTGGGATTATTTTTAGATTAGCCAAGCTTCTTTTGAAAGAAGGGATGACGGAGAATTTAAGAAAAAATTTTTTAGAATTGACAGCTATGGCAACAATTGCTGATATGATGCCTCGAGTTGATGAAAACGAAGAAATGATTAGAGAGGGATTGAGTTTTTTAAAAACGAGTTGGCGGCCAGGAATCCAGGCATTATTTGAATTAGAGGCATTTGAATCTTTAACTTTGCTTCAGCAAGTTTATAAAGTTAATTCTCTTTTGAATATTCGAAATATTGAGAACGGATTGCCAGCTGCTTTTCGTCTATTAACTGCCCCTAAAAAAGAGGAGGCGAAAGAATTAGCTGAGGAATTATTAGAGAAAGGTCTTCAAAAAAGAAAAAGAATAAAAGAAATAACATACGAGATTGAAGAGAAAATTTTAGGCAAGGAAGCAGAAACAATTATTTTTGAAGGAAGTTCTGATTGGGAATTAATTTTGTTGGGAGTGGCGGCATCAATACTTTCCCAGAAATATCAGAAACCAGTATTTTTATATAAAAGAGAAAAAAATGAGAGTCACGGGGTAGTATTATCCGGCAGCATTAGGGCGCCTGCCGGCTTTAATTTAGTTGAAGCAATGAAAAGCTGTTCTGAGAATCTCATAACTTATGGTGGACATCCTCAGGCAGCAGGATTTAGGATAGCAAACAAAAATCTAAAAGAATTTAAAAAATGCCTAATGGATTATTTTGATTAATTATGAAAAAAATTATTATTTACACAGACGGTGGTTCCAGAGGCAATCCGGGTCCGGCAGCAATCGGGATTGTGTTTTGCAATGAGAAGGGTCAGAGCATAAAAGAATATTCTGAATATTTAGGAGAACGTTTTACTAATAACGAAGCAGAATACAAAGCTGTAATCTTCGCTTTAAAAAAATTCAAAGCATTGTTCGGCAAAAAGTTAGCCAAAAATTCTGAGATTCAGATAAGATCTGATTCTGAGCTCTTGGTAAAACAACTAAACAACCAATACAAGATTTTAGATTCCAAAATTCAGTTATTATTCTTGGAAGTTTGGAATTTAAAGTTTGATTTTAAAAGAGTAAAATTTAAATCAATTTCCCGAGATAAAAACAAAGAAGCAGACAGGTTAGCAAATGAGGCCTTAGACGCTCAAGCAAGCGCCCAGAAACTTTTATAAAATTAAAAAAAATTCAGACCTAATACCATTTTTTCTTTTTTTTGCTAAAATAGTGGTTTTCGGCTTGACTATTTTGGGTAATTGGTATAATTTTAAATATCGTTGTTCATTGTAAAAATATTTTTCAAAATAGAAGGAGATAAAAATGAAAGAGAAAAACAAAATAACATCAAAAGATATTTCAATTCAAAAACTGCCCGAAATAACTGCTGAAGATATCAAGAATCTTCGTAGGGGATTGGATATGACTCAAAAAAGATTTGCAATAGCAATGGGCTGTTCTAAAAGGACTATTGAAGCCTTAGAGCAAGGAAGATATAGGGCAAAAGGAGTAATTTTAAGGCTGTTTCAGGTATTTAAGGAATATCCCAGTCTTGCTCGGGAGTAGATGGTGGATGGTAGGATGGTATTTATGATGTTCTTTCCAGAATAAAAGGTATGTGTAGATTTTTGCACATACCTTTTTTATTTAAATTGTTGCCATTTCTTTTAAATTAACAAAAGAAAATAGGGGTCAGCTCTGTTTTTTTGTTTTATTGGACTTTTTATGAGATAAGTGGTATTTTGTATAAGTATGAATTATTCAGATCAACAACTTGTAGCTGATTATATCGCAGGCGACGAGAAATCATTGGAGATTTTAATTAAACGTTATCTCAAGCCGATTTATAGCTTTATTTGTCGTTATGTCGGCAATGAACAGGAAGCCGAGGATATAACGCAGGAGGTTTTTGTAAAGGTCTGGCGGAGTTTAAAAAAGTTTGACCAAAGCAAAAGTTTCAAAACTTGGATTTTCAGTATTGCCAAAAATACATCTATTGATTGGCTGAGAAAGAAAAAAACTATACCCTTTTCTAGTTTTGAAAACGAAGAGGGAAAAAACCTGCTTACTGAAAAACTCGCTGATCCAGCGCCTCTGCCTAATAAAATTCTTGAACGAGCTGGTATTGCAGAAATACTTAATATAGCAATAAATCAACTGAATCCTAAATATCGTATGGTATTATTCCTCCGCTACAATGACTACTTCAATTTTAGAGAAATCGCCGAGGTATTAAGTGAACCCCTTAATACCATTAAAAGTAGGCACAGACGAGCTCTTATCCTGCTTAAAAAATTATTATTCATTAAGCCGTAAAATTTATACTAATCCTGCCTGGCAAACATTAAAACAGAAAAGGATGCACCAAAATGCATCCTTTTATCGTATTAGTAAGTAGAGATATGCGTAAAGATTACGAAAAACTTTTTGCCAATCTTAACCCCAAAGAACCGCCTCTTGGGCTTTTTGACCGCATAATTCTTGCAATTAAGCAAGAACAGGAACTGCGACACACCAGGAGATTGTTATTTGGGTTTTTGTCCCTTTTATTAATCTCTTTAATTACTACGTCTCTTTCTGGAGCAACGCTCGTAAATCAAATAGAAAGTTCGGGGATTACTTACTTTATTTCCACCGCAGTCAGCGATCTGGGAACATTCTTTGCTCTTTGGCAGGATTTCGGTTTAGCTATTTTAGAGTCATTGCCGATTATGGGTATGACAATTTTCTTATTAAGTCTTGCTATTTCTGTATTCACACTTAGATTATTTCTGCACAGAAAAAGATTATTACTTGGGTATCTAATCCAGAGTTTTACTTAAAGAACCATTAATTAATAGCTTTACCCCGTTAGAGATATGTTGTTTCTTTGATTTATCTCTGTCCTCGGAATCTCTAACGGGGGTTTAATTAAAAAACATATGAACGAAGAAAAACAAAACAATAAAAAAACAAATCACGATATTCTGAAACGGATTATTATTGGTCTGGCTAGTTTTGCAATAGTGGTTTTAATATTTGGCGTAGGGATGTTTATTGGTGGAATGAAAGCGAAGTTTTCTTATCGCTGGGCAGAAAGTTATCACAAAAATTTCGCCGGGCCGAAAACGGGATTTCTTGGTGACTGGCGAAATTTCCCTAAAGGAGATTTTATTGAGGGTCACGGCGTTTTCGGGAAAATTATTGAACTCAATGATTCTGGTTTTGTTATTTTTGATATTAAGAAAAAGGAAGATACAGAAAAAATGATTGTAATTAACGAAGACACAATAATTAAGAAAGGAAAAGAAATAACAAAAGACGAATTAAAAGTCGGCGACCAAGTGGTAATTATTGGTTCTCCGAACGAAGAGGGTCAAATTGAAGCAAAACTTATAAGAACCTTTCCTCGCTTCGCTCCTTAAGAACCTTGATTCGCTAAGGTATAAATAATATATTCTTGAATTTAGGTTTTTTAAATAAATATGTTTTCTAAAATAATATTTAAACAGATATTTAAACATAAGTTTATAACAGTAATAATTCTAATATTGGTTATCACTGGTGGATATTTTGGTTATCAGAAATTTACTGGCAATGACAGCGCTGTTCGTTATGCAATTACGGCAGTTGAGAGGGGGACGCTTATTGTTTCGGTTTCCGGCTCTGGTCAAGTGTCTTCGCTAAATGAGGCAGATATTAAAGCGCAGGTAAATGGAGAAATTTTAAATCTTTACATCGCAAATGGCGATGAAGTAAAAGAAGGAAAAATGGTCGCTAAATTAGATGATACGGACTTAAAAAAAGCAGTGGCAAGCGCTCAGCTTTCGCTTGAGACTGCGCAATTTGACCTGGACCAGTTATTGAGTCCTCCTGACGAACTTGATTTATTCCAAGCAGAAAACGCTTTAACTAAGGCTAATGACTCAAAAACTAAAGCAGAGGAGGGAATTGAGAATGGTTTAAAAGATGCTTTTGATAGTGTTACCAGTATCTTTTTTGACTTACCAACAATCATTACGACAGCCAGAGATGTTTTGTATAGCCGCAATATAGCAAAAAGTGAAACAACGATCAGCGATTACAATTGGAACGAAACTGTTTATATGAATTCTTTTGATTCTACGGATAGAATGGATTTAGAACCTTTTATTGAAGGCGCTAAAAACGATTATAAGGCGGCAAGGATAAAATATGACCAAAACTTGAAAGATTACAAAGATACCGATTATTACGCGGACAGTAAAACAATAGAGAATTTACTAAACGAAACGTCGGATACAACTAAAGCTATATCCCAAGCTATCAAAAGCGAAATTAATCTTTTGGATTTTGTTGTTGATTATTTTTCTTCTCACGATAAACGTATTTATAGCGGAATAACTGCTTATCAAACGAATCTTCAATCTTATTATTTAAAAACAAACGGTTATTTGCAAAATCTTTATTCCATCCAAAATTCTTTGAAGAGCGACAGACAGGCTGTGGTTGACGCCGAATTATCAGTCAAAGAAAAAGAACTATTGCTGGAAAAGCTTAAAGAAGCTCCCGATGAGTTGGCTGTCCGAACCAAAGAACTCGCCGTTCAGCAGAGAAAAGATGCTCTGGCTTCAGCTCAAAAAGATTTAGAAAATTCTTATATCTATGCGCCATTTAGCGGTGTTATTACTGAAGTAAAAGTAAAAAATGGCGACTCTATTTCCAAAGAGACGGCAGTTGCAAATATTATTACCGAACAGAAAATAGCTGAGATTTCTCTAAACGAGGTTGACGCAGCTAATGTAAAGGTTGGTCAAAAAGTAACTCTTACTTTTGACGCTCTTTCAGAAGCAAACGTTTCCGGAAAAGTTATAGAGGTTGATACGGTGGGACAGGTTTCTCAGGGGGTGGTAAATTATGGAGTTAAAATTGCTTTTGGTACTGATATAGAACAAGTCAAGCCCGGGATGAGTGTTACCGCAGATATTATCACTGAAGCCAAGCAGGATGTTTTGGTTTTATCAAACAGCGCAATTAAGTCGCAGGAAGAATCCTACTATGTTGAATTAGTAGAGGCGCCAGAGGGAATGAAACAGCAATTATTAGCCAATGTTTCGGGAACGATTTTGCCAACGCCTCCAAAGTTACAAACCGTAGAAATAGGGCTGATAAATGATTTTTCTACTGAAGTCGTAACTGGTCTTCAGGAAGGTGATATTGTTGTTGTTTCGACGATTAATCCAAGCGCGGTTCAAACCACTCAAACCCAGGGGTTTCAAATGCCGGGAATGAATGGCCGGAGGTAAATCTCAAATGAAAAACTTTAGCAAGTAAACCAAAATGCTCGAAGTTAAGAATATTAGCAAGGTCTATAAATCAAGCGGTGTTGAAACGAAAGTGCTAAAAGGCATTTCTTTTTCTATTAACGATGGTGAATTTGTGGCAATTATTGGGCCTTCCGGTTCTGGGAAATCAACCTTAATGCACATTTTGGGCTGTCTGGATAACCCAACCGGTGGCCAATATTTTTTTGAAGGAAAAGATGTCTCTCAACTTTCCGACGATGAATTGGCTGACATTCGCAAGAAGAAAATCGGCTTTGTTTTCCAATCTTTTAATCTTTTGCCCAGGACAACAGTTTTACGAAATGCAGTATTGCCTTTAATTTATACCAATATCTCAAAAGACGAGAGAGAGGAAATTGCCAAGAAAGCTTTAATAAGTGTAGGTTTGGATGAGAACCGCTTTCATCATCTTTCCAATCAACTTTCAGGAGGCGAGATGCAGAGAGTGGCTATTGCTAGAGCTTTGGTTAATAACCCAGCTATTATTTTTGCTGATGAGCCAACCGGCAACCTTGATAGCAAGACCGGTGAAGTTGTTCTCGAAACCTTTAAAAACTTAAATGAACAAGGCAGAACGGTTATTTTAATTACTCACGAAAAATACATTGCCGAACACACCAAGAGAATAATCTCCTTAAAAGACGGGGAAATTGTAGAAGACGTTATTAATCATCATTAATCTATGCTTATTACTGATTTATTTGAAGAAACATATTTTGCTATTTATGCAAATAAAGTTAGGTCAATCCTAACTATTTTAGGTATTGTTATTGGTATTGGCTCAGTAATTGCCATGATTTCAATTGGTCAGGGAGCGGCCGGTTCCATTGAATCAAGCGTTCAATCAATGGGGTCAAATTTAATTACTGTTATGCCAGGATTCCAAAGGACTTTTTCTCAGATTTCAGCCGGTAGAGGTTCAGCTCAAAGCTTAACCATAGAGGATTCAGAAGCTATAACTCAAGGAGTCCCTGGGGTTTTGGCAGTGGCGCCAGAGGTTTCTCAAAGGTATCAGGTTGTAGCCAAGGGTCAAAATACCAATACTCAAGTAGTAGGAACAGTTTATTCTTATCCGCAGGTAAAAAATGTTGAAATATTTTTGGGTGTTTTTATTTCTGATCAAAATGTTCGAAGTATGTCAAAAGTAGCGGTTTTGGGCCCGATAACCAGAGATGATCTTTTTGGTGAAAATGCTAACCCCCTGGGTCAAACAGTAAGAATTAATGGTATAAATTTTAAAGTGATCGGCGTAACCCAATCCAAAGGAGGCACCGGCTTTGGCAGCCAGGACGATATAGTTTTCATTCCTATAACAACTGCCCAAAAATTTTTAGCAGGATCAAATTTTGTCTCAACAATCAGCGTTCAAGCTGAAAGCGATCAAGCGATGGCCTCTGTCCAATCAGCTATCACTAACCTTCTTTTGAGGTTACATAATATTGGCGACCCTCAGATGGCCGATTTTAGTACACTGTCGCAGCAGGATATTATTGAATCTGCTTCTTCAATAACCAATACCATGACTATTTTACTGGCAGCAATTGCCGGAATTTCTCTGATTGTCGGCGGTATTGGTATTATGAATATGATGATGACAACGGTAACCGAGAGAACTCGGGAAATCGGACTTCGCAAAGCAATCGGTGCTAAAAGATCAGATATTAGTTTACAGTTTTTGGCTGAAGCGGTAATGCTTACTTTTCTTGGAGGCGCCATCGGAATCATTTTAGGGAGCGCATTAGCTTATGGAGTAGCATTTTTTACCGCCCTGCCTACTAAAGTTTCTTTATTTTCAATTATTTTAGCTTTTGGCGTATCTGCTGGCATTGGGATTTTGTTTGGTTATTGGCCCGCCCAGAAGGCAGCCAAACTTAATCCCATTGAGGCGTTACGTTACGAATAACGAACTGTGGTCGGCGGTTCGGAAATTAAAATTTTAAGAGAAATTATGAAAAAATTACTATCAATTATCATTGCAATTATTATAGTTGGAGGCGGGGCTTTTTACGGCGGAATAAAATATCAACAAAGTAATAATTCTTTCGGAAATTTTTCTCGCCAAAATTCTCAAAACTTATCCGAAGAACAACGCCAGCAATTTTTCCAGGGAAATGTAGGAGGAAACTTGCAGAAGGGGGTGGAGGAGGGAACCGGATCAGGTTTTCTTAAAGGCGAGGTTATTAATAAAGACGAACAGAGCTTGACTCTGGAAATGATGGACGGTAACTCAATGATTATTTTCTTTTCGGGTTCTACCGAGATATCAAAAACAGCCGAAGGCTCAATAGATGACATTGAAGTTGGCAAACAAATAACGGTTACGGGCGAACAAAATTCTGACGGAAGCTACACCGCAGAAACGATTCAACTTTCTCCCTATTACCCGATTCAGAAGAAATAGCGATTAGAATACTGAGATATCTATAGAGACAAGGCAACCGAGAAGTATAAAAATTGCCAAGAGGGTAATTAATATGCAATAATAAAACAATGAAGCCGTTAAATATTTTAGGATTAACAATTTTTTCCGGAGGTATGCTTGCTTTGATTGGATTTGGTTTGTATGAATTTTTTAAAGATTCAACTGTTCCTATCGTGGTCAGGTGGGGAATTATAGCTATAATATTAGGAGTAATTATTATTTTAATCTCTCTCATCAAAGAAAGGTTAAAAGAAAAAAATTTATGATATTTGTAACTTCAGATAAAGTTCCCGGAAGAGAAATAAAAGAAACTTTGGGTTTAGTTCGAGGCAATACTATTAGAGCTAAACATATTGGTAAGGATATCTTAGCTGGTTTAAGAAGTATTGTTGGCGGAGAGATTAAAGAATATACAGAGGCATTAAGCGAAGCAAGAGAAGTAGCGATGAAAAGAATGATTGAAGAAGCGGAGAAATTAGGAGCAGATGCAATTGTTTGTATCCGATTTACTACCTCTCAGGTTATGGCGGGAGCGGCCGAATTATTAGTTTATGGGACAGCAGTAAAATTGGTTAAATAGATTTTAACAGTAGGAAAATGGGGTTAGCTCTGTTTTTTCAATAAAATAAATCTGAATTAAAAAATCCCGCGCTTGATGCGAGATTTTTTAATGTCTTAGCAAGATTGTAAGCCGAATTCTGTTTTATGTGATCATTTATCTAAGCGAACTACTTTTTCCAAAAAATTGAGTCAAATTCCCGATTTTTTGGTTTGTTCTTGCACCCAGCAAGGATTTAGCCGTTTCACCCCCCCCGCCTGGGCGGGGGGACTCGTCTCTGTTCGCACCTCTACCCCCCGCCTGGGCGGGGGACGGTAGTCTTATTAAGAACTACTGCTTTTTTACCCCGCTAAGCGGGGTGAATAGGTGTTCGGACTTTCCTCTCCCATCTTTTATAAAAAGGTGGGAGCGATCACTCATCTTGCTAAGACACATACATTTTACCAAGCCCAAGCTCTTTTGTCAACCCCGTAGAAGAAATTTGACAAGATTTTCTTTGGAAAATCTAAATGCCGAAGGCAGTCAAATTTTCTCTACGGGGTCAAGTGTGGCATGTTGAAAAATCAATGGAAAAATAGTAAGATTGAACTATGGAATACACCAGATACCCGATAAAGACCCATTTTATTAAAACTTCGGATAACTTGGTTGGGATTATTTCAAAATATGTTTTGCCTTTTGTTAAAGAGGCAGACATTATTGTTTTATGCCAAAAAATTGTTTCAATTATTCAAAATAGGGTAGTGTATAAAAAAGATGTTAAAGTTGGGTTTTGGGCAAAATTTCTTTCAAGATTTGCCAAAAAGACGCCTTATGGTTTTTCAGTAGGAAATCCTTTGAAAATGCAAGTAGCTATTAATTTAGCAGGCCTGCCAAGAATTTTATTTGCTTGTTTTTGCAGCGGGGCGGCTAAAATTTTTGGAATTTCTGGAACTTTTTACAAAGTGGCTGACCATCAGATTTCCCAAATAGATGGTTTTTACGGAGAGGCATTTTCTCAATATGCTGAGATGGGAATATTGGGTTCTAAGGATTCAGATAAAGTTTGTGAAGAATTAAAAAATAAGTTTGGTTTTTCTTTTGTAATAGCAGATGTCAATGATTTAGGCAGAAATATTATTGGCATTAGCAATGATTTAAAAGATAGAAAAGAAGAAATTTTAGAAGTATTAAAAGACAACCCAGCCGGCCAATCTAACCAACAAACTCCCATTATAATTTTACGGAAATATGTACAATCATATCTTTAATTCAAAAACTAAAACAATTACTTCTGCTGCTGGGATTTTAGCGGCAGCGTCTTTGATTAGCGGCTTTCTGGGTCTTTTTAGAGACCGCCTTTTAGCTGGCAGTTTTGGAGCCGGAGATGAACTTGATATTTATTACGCTGCTTTTAGAATACCCGATTTTATTTCTATGGTTCTTATTATGGGAGCCATTTCAGCTGCTATAATACCTATTTTCAGCGAATATTTAGTCCGTTCTAATGAGCAAGCATGGAGATTCTTTTCTAATCTTGTAAACCTCTTTTTTATTTCTTTAATTGTAATAGCCGGTATTTTAATTATTTTTGTTCCTCAAATCCTTTCTGTAATTGTCCCCGGATTTATTGGAGATAAAAAAGAGTCAGCTGTTTTGTTAACTCGAATTATGTTTTTAAGCCCGATTCTTCTTGGAATAAGCAATATTATTTCCGGTATTCTGCGCGTGTTTAAAAGATTTCTTGTTACTTCTTTAGCTCCTATTATGTATAATCTTGGAATTATTTTCGGAATTATGTTTTTTGTTCCTTTGATGGGACTAAAGGGGCTTGCTTGGGGAGTTGTATTTGGAGCTTTTCTTCATCTTTTTGTTCAGATTCCTATTCTTTTGAAAGTCGGATTCAAGCCTAAGAAAATTTTAAACTTTTCTGAACCAGGTTTTCTTAGGGCTGTAAAATTAACTATTCCCAGGGCTATTGGCTTAGCTGCGGGCCAGATTAATTTAATAGTAATTACTGCCATAGGTTCTACTTTAGCAGCAGGAAGCATTGCGGTGTTTAGTTTAGCAAATAATCTTCAGAATCTTCCGATAACTCTTATTGCTGTTTCTTTTTCTACTGCTGCTTTTCCATTTTTAACATTATATTTTTCCAAAAAAGAGAAAGAAAAACTTATTCAAAAGTTTTCTTCTGTTTTTAGGCAGATTCTTTTTTTAATTGTGCCTGTTAGTATTTTGACATTTATTTTAAGAGCTCAGATTGTTAGAGTAATTTTAGGAACAGGGAAATTCGGCTGGGCTGATACTCAACTTACCGCTGCCTGTTTGGGTATTTTTAGTTTTGCTATTTTTGCTTATGGGCTTGCGCTTTTAGTTTCTAAGACCTTTTATGCTTTTCAAAATACTAAAATACCTGCATCAGTAACTTTATTTACAGTAGGATTAAATATTGTTTTATGTTATTTCTTCGTCTGGGTTTTAGGGTTTGAAAATGCTTTCCAAAACTTTTTAATAAGTTTTCTTGATCTTCAGGGAATCAAAGAGAATTCAGTTATTGGTCTTCCTTTAGCTTTAGCTGTCTCAGGGATATTTCAGGTGAGTTTGCTTTTGATGTTTCTGCATAAGAAAGTAGGGGATTTTAGAATAAAAGAGATATTTGACTCTTTTATTAAAATTCTAGCTTCCGGTGTTTTACTGGGCTTGGCTTGTTATTTTGTTCGTCAAATAGTTGCTAATTTTGTTAATATGCAGACCTTCTGGGGAATATTTTCTCAAGCCGCCTTGGCAAGCATAGCAGGAGTCATTGTTTTCATCATATCCGCTTTTGCATTAAAATCTCCAGAAATTAAAACGTTAAAAACAGTAATTTCAAGAAAAATAAATGGAAATTAGGAACTTTTGTATTATTTCTCATATTGATGCAGGCAAGTCCACTTTGGCTGACCGTTTTTTAGAATTAACCAGTGCTGTTTCATCAAGAAAAATGAGACCTCAGTTTTTAGATATGATGGATTTGGAAAGAGAAAAAGGCATAACAATAAAAATGCAGCCGGTTAGAATGATTTATAAAAATTTTATTCTAAATTTAATTGATACGCCTGGCCATGTTGATTTTTCTTATGAGGTTTCAAGATCTTTAGCAGCTGTGGAGGGAGCTGTATTGTTAGTTGATGCTAGCCAGGGAATTCAAGCGCAAACATTAGCTAATTTAGAATTAGCTCAGAAACAAAACCTATTTATTATTCCAGTGATTAATAAAATTGATTTGCCTCAAGCCAATATTGAGCAAGCCGTAAATGAAATAACTAAATTACTCAAAGTTAAACAAGAAGAAATTATTAAGATTTCAGCTAAAAATGGGACTAACGTTAAACAGATTTTAGAAGCTGTTATTGATAAAGTCCCGCCGCCAGATATTAAAAAAGAAAAACCATTCAGGGCTTTAATTTTTGATTCAATATATGATCGATATAAAGGAGTAATTACTTATGTTAGAATTATTGATGGACAAGTTGAAAAAACAGATGAAATAAAGCTTTTGGCTGCCAAAACGTCGGCGGGTATAAAAGAATTGGGATTTTTTACTCCTGAATTTGCTCCTCAAGAAAAACTTTGTGCAGGTGAAGTCGGCTATATCGCAACCGGTGTTAAAGAACCGGGGAAAATAAAAGTAGGCGATACGATAGCAATGTCAGATGTTAAGCCGTTGCCTGGTTATGAAGAGCCAAAGCCAATGGTTTACGCCAGCTTATATCCTGAAAACCCGGATGATTTTGACTTATTGAAAGACGCTCTTTCCAAGTTAAAACTTAATGATCCTTCTTTGGTCTTTGAGCAAGAAACAAAGGAATCTTTAGGGAGAGGATTTAAATGCGGTTTTCTGGGAACTTTGCACGCTGAAATTATATCAGAGAGAATTCGTAGAGAATTTGGCTTTAATCTAATAATTTCTTCTCCTTCTGTCGTATATAAGGTTGATGATAAGTTCATTTATTCAGCAAGCGATTGGCCGGATTTTTCTAATGAAACAGAAGA
>Ga0268282_1000393_pt1 | contig 22796 bp, 20 predicted proteins | sample saktaG_12_FD_190133 | JGI IMG/M metagenome (GOLD analysis project Ga0268282, IMG submission 190133) | Saline water microbial communities from Sakinaw Lake, British Columbia, Canada - sak_2011_5_24_120m | ecosystem: Environmental > Aquatic > Non-marine Saline and Alkaline > Saline ...
CAGCCAACACGGCTGGCACAAAACCAGCCGCGAAATAGAGGATTTGGATTCAAGACAAACCCGAATAATCCAATACGCCTAACTAACATAAAATACCGCGGCCTTCAGGCCGCGGATATTTATTTTTCATATTCTCTTACCTCCAAATTAGTAAATACCTAGTGTACAATCTACCACCTCGTTCTGATCATCGGGCAACCCCGTGTAGTGAGGAGGATAACCCTGAATCCACACACCTAGTTCATCCAAGACTTCAATCATTCTTGGTCTGGCAAATTTGAAGTCACAGGTCACACCAAAGTACACTCTATCGACAGACTGTACTCTCGTCTCGTTTGGATGGGATATCTCAGATAATATGATCTGAGCTGTATAGTTTTCAATATTCTTTTTTATCTCAATAACACGCTTAAAGCTTGTTTGATTTACTTCTCTTGATGGTGGATAATCATGTAAGGAAACAATATAGTTCATCCCTTTAGCTCTTTCACTCAGAGTATCAAAGTTGACAAAGTTTTTTAGTTTATGTGGGCGGTAATTCGAGCTAATGAATAGACATCCAGCACATTCTGTACTCTCACGTAGACCATAACTGCGGTAAGTTGTGGAAGATGTGGTTGTTGTTACATTATCAATACATCCATTCACCAGCACCATCCCTACTACCAGAATCAAAAATAGTGCGATCTTTTTGATTTCCACAAATCAACCACCAATTAGTCATTAAAAATAACCTTTAAAAATCAGAATGTATTGTATAATACCTCCTAAACACGTTACTGTTTGACTTTTTGTGTGGAAACGGTTTTTTGTGCGAAAAACGGTTTTCACTTTTCTTTTATATTTTAAATCCTAATTATAATTTCACTTTTTTTTTAGGAGCATTTTTCCCTACATGGGGGTGATGTTTGATGGCAGAATTTATTTGGCGTGAAGGAGACGAGATATTATCTCACAAGACGGGTTCTCATAGTGAGGATTTGGAGTTCATAAGAAAATTGTCTTTAGAGGGTAAATCATTCACCTACAAGAAGTTCGGAAAGGCGATACGTTATCCCAACTAGCTTTTATATACCCTAAATTCCTATATACTGAGACGAAAAAATGTATCACGGAAAAATAACTCGGGCAAGTAAGAAGCGGAAGGCGCATTGTGGTGGTATTTTCACTGAAACGCAAATAGGCGACAAAAAAATTAAGAAAGTTAATTCTAAGGGCGGAGCCTCTAAGGAAAAGCTTGTAACAAGCAAATCCATTAATGTCGTATTGGAAGGCAATCCGGTTGTGTGCGAAATCATTGGGTTGGAGGAAAACCCTGCTAACAGGGATTACACTCGCCGAAAAATAATAACTAAGGGCGCACTTTTATCGGTAAAAACTCCGGATGGAAAAGACATTAAAGTGAAGGTGACGTCGAGGCCGGGACAAGACGGTGTCTTAAACGCAATGATTGCGTAAACACTTACTGCTGAATTAACATATCACTGACACCTACTGGTGAAAAATGAATGAAACAGCTGAAATCAATCTAGAGGAAAAGTTGGGGGAAGAAAATTATGGGAAAATATCAATTATTTCCAACCCCCACTTAAATGAATTCCTAAGCAAATACATCAAACACTTAAAACCTGAAAGCGTATTCGTCTGCACAGACGATGATAAAGACATCGAATACATCCGCTTAAAAGCAATTGAAAACGGGGATGAAAAACAATTAAAGCTTCCCGGACAGACCATCCATTACGACGGCTACTTCGACCAAGCCCGCGACAAGGAGAACACAAAACTCCTACTCCCCCAAGGAGTTGACCTGGGTCAAAACATCAATTCACTCGACCGTGAGGAAGGACTTAAGAAAGTACATGAAATTCTGGAAGGGACTTGCAGAGGAAAAGAGTTGTACATCATGTTCCTGTGCCTGGGTCCAGTCGACTCGGAATTCAGCATTTCATGCGTCCAGGTTACTGATTCAGCTTACGTAGCGCATAATGGAACACTCCTCTTCAGGCCCGGATTCGAGCAGTTCAAGCGGTTAGGTGGATCAGATGATTTTTTAAAGTTCGTTCACAGTGCCGGCGAGCTTGACGGCGCTGTTTGCGCAAACATTGATGAACGTAGGGTTTACATAGACCTTGCTTCCGACACGGTTTACTCCGCAAACACTCAGTATGGTGGAAACACTATCGGCCCGAAAAAACTTGCAATGCGACTGGCGATTCAAAGGGCTTCAACGGAGGGTTGGCTTTGCGAGCACATGTTCATCATGGGAGTGCATGGGCTAGGAAATCGGGTGACGTATTTTGCAGGCGCCTACCCCAGCATGTGCGGGAAAACGTCTACTGCGATGATGTCTGGTGAAACTATTGTGGGTGACGACATCGCTTATTTTAAGGTCATTGATGGAGTGTTCCGTGCCGTGAATGTTGAGCAAGGGATGTTTGGCATAATCGGCGACGTAAACGAGAAGGGTGACCCCCTAATCTACAAGACTCTCACAACACCTAATGAAGTCATCTTCTCGAACGTACTCGACGAGGACGGAACACCCCGTTGGACCGGAGACGGTCGCAAGCCCCCTGTTTCCGGCGTAAACCATTCTGGAGAGTGGACTCCAGGCAAAAAAGGCCCAGACGACAAGGAAGTCTCAATCTCACATAAGAACGCGCGTTATACTGTGGCTATATCATCCCTCGAAAACGCTGATGAATTGCTCAATGATTCAAACGGTGTCAAATTAGCGGGCGTGATCTACGGGGGCAGGGATTCCGACACTTCAATCCCACTAGAACAGGCTTTTGATTGGGTGCACGGTGTAATCACTAAGGGTGCTACTCTAGAAAGCGAGACTACTGCCGCGACCTTGGGTCAGGAGGGTGTTAGAACATTTAATCCAATGTCTAATCTAGACTTCCTCTCAATTCCAATCGGCCGTTACATTCAAGTCAACATTGACCTTGGTGGAAAAGCGAGTAAACCACCCCTGATTTTTGGTGTAAACTACTTTTTGAAGGGCGATGATGGAAACTACTTGAACGGAATGCAGGATAAGAGGGTTTGGGTTAAGTGGATGGAAAAAAGGGTTCGCGGGGAAGTAGAAGCAATAAAGACGCCCACAGGATTCATACCCCACTACGAGGACCTTAAAGATTTGTTCAACGACGTCCTTGGGAAAGACTACTCGAAAGAGGATTACAACACCCAGTTCACAATCCGTGTTCCAGAGCTTGTCGCGAAAATCGACCGTATAATCGTAATCTACAAGGAAAAAGTCCCAGACACCCCGGAAATACTCTACAAAGTACTCAAGGAACAAAAAGACCGGCTCGAACAAGCACAAGAAGAACTCGGAGACTACATACTGCCCAACCAGTTAACGTAATCTCCCTCCAGATTTTATTTTTTATTCGAATACTCCCCCATGCTCTGCAGCGGGGGTATTTATTTCAATTTTAATATCGTTTTCACATAATCTTGCTTGAGGATGTTTGACGCGGAAGCTTTCATTGAGGAGTCGGTTGGGTCACTGAAGAAACAGTTGGAAGGTAAGAAGACCATTATCGGATTGTCTGGTGGAGTGGATTCATCAGTTGTCGCAGTGCTCGTCCACAAGGCTATTTCCGGCAACCTTGTCTCGGTTTTCGTCGACACCGGTTTTATGAGGAAGGACGAGGGAAAGCAGATTGAGCGGGTTTTCAAAGGTAAGTTCGGATTGAATTTCAGGTTGGTTGATGCGAGTGCGGAGTTCATGGAGATGCTTGAGGGTGTTTCTGATCCTGAGGAAAAGCGCAAGTTTATGGGTCATAAATTTATCCAAGTCTTTGAGCGTGAGGCTGTAAATGAAAGCGCAAAGGTCTTGGTTCAGGGTACTATCGCCCCTGATTGGATTGAGACTGGTGGTGGAATTAAAAGCCATCATAATCTTACTTTACCGGAAGGGATGACTCTTGAGGTTGTTGAGCCTTTACGGGATTTATACAAGGATGAGGTTCGTAAAGTTGCACTGGCTTTAGGGCTTCCCAAAGAGATTTGTGAGAGAATGCCGTTTCCCGGTCCGGGGTTGGCTGTTCGAGTGGTGGGTGAGATATCTCCTGAACGTGTGGAGGTTGTCCGTGACGCTGAGGAAATTGTCCGGGAGGAGATTGATGGGGCGCATATTTCTTCGTGGCAGGCTTTTCCGGTTGTATTACCTGGCCGTGCGACGGGGGTTAAGGGCGATTCAAGGGATTATGGTTTCATGGTCGCGGTGAGGGTTGTTGATTCCATTGACGCCATGACTGCGAATATTAAGGAGCCTGACTGGGTTTTTTTGAGAAAGATTGCCGACAGGATTACTCGGGAGATTCCGGGTGTAACTCGCGTTTTATACGACCTTACGAACAAGCCTCCCGCAACAATTGAATTTGAATGATAAATCCGTTTTTTTATAGCAATCTAATATATAGTCATGCGGTCAGCTTGGGGGAGTCTATTAATCTTCATATTATTGCTGTCATTGGTTTCTGCGGCTCCGACTCCGGGTGATGATGCTTTTGAGCATTCTAAGGAGGTTGTTACGCGTTTGTTGTGTATTTTGTATTTGTTGTCTCCTGGTGTGGTTTTTACGATGATTGTGGTGTCGGTTTTTTTCTTGTTGTTGCATGCTGAGCATCCTGAGAAACGTGCTGCTGCTAAGACTTTGTTGGTGAATGCGGTTTTGGGTGGTGTGATGGTTGTTGCTTTGGTTCAGGTTGCGACTTTGGTTGGTATTGTGATTGATTTGGATTCGTGTTTGGGTAGTGGTGGTGGTGATCTTTCTGAGCCTCCGGATCCTGTCACTTTCAATGAGTTTTTGGTTTGGCCGCCGAACGGGGAGACTGTTTACACGCACTTTCAGTATGCGAGCTTGTTTATAATTCCGTTGGTTGGGGGGAAGAAGTGGAAACTAAACTAGTCGCACTCTCGGCTGTACTACTGTTTTCGTCTTTACTTGCAGTTGGAGATTCTTGTAACGACGAGTGTTTGAATCAGTTTTTTGAGAGTGGTTATTGTATTTATGAGGAGCCCTGCTTTCCAGAGGATTTTACTATTAGTGATAGTTCACTGTTGTGCCCTAACTGGGTGGATCCGTCTTGTTGTTGCGTGTCTTCGACTACTTCGTCGTCGACTTCCACTTCGACTTCCACAACTTCCACTACGTCTACTACGTCTTTGTTTGATGAGTGTCGTGATGAGTGTTTGGCGCGTGGTGAGGTGGATGGTTTGTGTTGGGATGGTGATGTTTGTTGTGAGGCTGAGTATGGTTCTATTACTGGGTGGCGTTGTCTTAGTTTGGGTGAGTGTGAGGGTCGGGGGGGTGGGGTTCGTCCTGGCTTGTGTGGGGTTTGTTCTGATTATTGTGAGGCTGATTATAGTTTTATTGACGGGTATAATCCTTCAGATTATTGTGATTCTGGTTTTGAGCGTTGTTGTTGTTTGTCGACTACTACGACTTCTTCTACTTCCACGACTTCCACTACGACGACTTCGACTACTTCCACAACTTCTACAACAACAACTACCACAACTTCTACGACGTCTATTTTGGATGAGTGTATTGATGCTTGTTTGGCTCAGGGTCATTTGGGTGGTTTGTGTTATGAGGAGGATTTGTGTTGTGAGGCTGAGTATGGTTCTATTACTGGGTGGCGTTGTCTTAGTTTGGGTGAGTGTGAGGGTCGGGGTGGTTTAGTCCGTCCTGGCCCGTGTGTTACGTGTCACGGTTTGTGTCAGCCCACTCATCTTAACATTAGCAGGGGTAGTCCAAACTGTGAGGGTGTTGACGCGAGGTGTTGTTGTTTGACGACTTCTACGACTTCCACGACCACTACGAGTTCGACGTCTTCGACTTCTTCAACTTCCACTACCACCCTGCCTTCGAATTGTTCCATGTTGTGTGGTAACCGTAGTTACCCTGGTGGTACTTGCCGGTCTCCCGCCGACACAGTATGCTGTAATATGGACTTTTCTTTCGGCTGGAGGACGGAGTGCGTATCCAGTGTAGGCAGGTGTTTTGATGCTGGCTGTAGGGTCGAGCCTAACCCTTGTGATTATTCTTGCGGTGATGCTTTCCCGTATTGCGGTTACGCGTGCGGACCCTACTTTTGGCAGGACACGGTCGACGTCTCGTCGGAGACTGGCATGTGCAGTGGGGGAAGTCAAGTCCCAAAGTATGTGTGTCTTTTTAATGAGACGAACATGGGTGGGCAGCCTTTTTGTGATGATCCTGATGAACACTGTTGTTGTTACGGGGAACAATTCATCTTACCCTGTCTCGGAGGTTGTCTTTCAGACCAAGTGCTTATGCCCGTAACTATTGGCGAAAACATCACGATTTGGGAGTATTCGGGGGGATTAGTCACTGGTTACACTTTCCCGGTCTCCAGTATTTTATCGCCTTCAGGTTATGTTTTCGGCCCTACTGTCGACGGGGAAGTATATACTGTAAAGTCGAATGGTGGCTTGCTGGAAATCTCTTCAACCCAGTCACCCCCCGAGGTGGGGGGCAATAATATTGTCACTGTAGTGCTTTCCGGAGTGCCCGGTCTTGATGATCTTATGGCGCGTCGAGTGAGTTCGTATGAGTGGAATAGTCTTGATTTCACCGCTTCTGAGGCTACTGTCTGTAATGCAGTCGACGGCGACTTGTCCACTTACACTAAGTTGGGTTCAGGGTCTACGAAGCTTGTTCTCGGTTTTTGTGTTTCCGACGATGTTTGTCTTGACGGTGAAGTAGACATAGAGTTCGCATTCCACCCCATAGACTACACCGACATTGCGGTGTGTACTCTCTGGACTAACCAGAGTATGGGTATTTGGGCGCCGCAAACCTGGACTTTCACAATCACCAATGATTCAATCAACTTTATTGATGGGGGAAAGTTTAGCAAGGGGTCTTACTTGTGGAATGTAAAGTGTAAGAACAATGATTCCCCCCCTTATGAACGCTATATTGAAAAGGATGAAAACTGGACTTTTAGTGTTTGTCCAATCCTCCCTCAGTGTGATGTCGTCCAGCATAGTCCAGTCGGCCAAATAAGTGATCTTAGGCCTAATATTTCGGCCATAATCCATTTTGACGGGGCGATACCGTCTTTCATAGACTTCGAACTTGTTCTAGACCCCCCAAACAATAATCCTTTCAATGTTAATCGGTTGGGAGAGTTTGTGCATGTCTCTTACAAACCGGTTTCCGATCTTTCGGTAGGCGATCACACGGTTTATGTCCGGGCTTACACTGGAAGCCACATAATCTGTGAGGAAGAGTGGGATTTCACCATACAAGCCTGCCGCGACGTCTGTATCGCATACAATTACTCTGACGGCCAATGCATGGAAGAGTGTCCCGGAACAGTCGTAACCGGAGGTAAAGTGGATTTGGTGTTTCTTATCGATCAGTCAACTTCAATGAGAAATGAGTGGACTAGTCTTTGTAGTGTGATTTCGGATATCGAGTCTTCCTTGCTTGCCGCGGAAGTGGACTTGGACGTCTACATTTACGGCTTGGATAGTGTTGGTGTATCAGGATCATGCAAAGACGCGAATTTATATTCCTGCAAGTTCGGGGGAGTCACAACCAACTGCAACCTTCATGGAAGTACTCCTCTTAGCGGGTACGAGGATTGGGGTCCAGGCACCACCTGGCTTGCTGAAAACTACGTCTGGAGGCCCCAAGCCGCTCGAGTCATGATTCCAATAAGCGATGAAGGGCCTCACAAGGGAGGGGGGGCTAATGAGTCTGATTGTCGTGGTCGCGATGAGAATTGCGTCATGAACAGCAATGACCTCCAGTCCATAGCCGAGGCCACAGAAGCCGCAAACGCAAACAATATCACAGTCTACCCGTTTTGGGGAGATGGTCATTGGGAGGAATACATGGAGTACGTCGCCCAGCAGATGGAGGCTCTAGCCTCCGCAACCGGGGGTAAAGCATACTACTACAGCCTCAGTAACATAACGTTTGATTTAACCAACATCATTAGGAACGAGTCTGGCATGTCGTTTGAGGAATACTGTCCCGACCCTCTAATATGCTGTTGTTTGAATGAGACTGTAAACGAGACTAACAAGACAAATTGTACGATTCTCGTTTACGCACCAAGTGAAGGGTTTGGGCAATACAACGTCTCTCCCGTACTTGAACCCCACGGTTTTGTAATCGACTATATGATACGCGACGGCACCCCCAATACAGAAATCACCGACACCCTACTTTCAAGCTACGACGGATTATGGTTAATTAACTCCTTCCAGACTCGCTATCTAACTTCGAGTGAAATAGACCGGATAGTAGACTTTAGGGAAAACGGAGGGCACCTCCTGTTATCAGTCGACAATACTCCTTGGCACGAATTTATTAATCCAGTTTCCCAGCGTTTTGGAGTGAGGTTTTACGATCAACAACTCCTTACTGGGCAAGGGGGGCAAGGAAACTGGTGTCCATCGTATCCGCGCCCCGGATTCACGGTATACGAGCCAGACTTCTGGGATGGGGTAACAGCGTTTTCAAGCTCAAGCACTGACGGGATACTAAACATCACAAACCCGCAAGTCACACTTGTTGCGGAATATGACGGCCACTTTGGTGGGGCAGGTGGTTTTGGACCTTATGAGGCTGTTTTAGACGAACCCGGTAAGGGACGCATAGTATTTGACTCATCATTTTTTAGGTTTGCACCCTCTTGGGCAACACAGAATAATTGTGATGGACCCACCAAAAACCCATTATGGCTTAAAAACGTTGCAGAATGGCTGTGCGAATAGGAAGAAGAAAAGAAGGGAGACATCCTAGTGTACTCGTGGGGCGGTTGCGACCGTGATTTCGACGTGACACCCTTCCTGCAGCCGTTTTACGCCGTGGATTTCATGCGGAGAAGCGGATCCGACGAGCTCACTCCTGCATTGCTTTCCAATTATTCTCAGGTTTGGATTCTCAAGGATGCGTCCTGTGGGACGACACGCACCCCTCCGACTGCAAACGAGATTGCCGCGGTAGTCTCCTACTACAATGCGGGTGGGAAACTCATGTTTTCCGTGGACGATTTCAAGGACCCGCAGGAGCTGGTGGATCTTTTCGCCCATGAATTTGGCGTCGACTTCTACGGTACGGTCATGTCTGACGGCTATTGCATTCCAACTGCGGGAGCCAACTACGCCCTTGAAGACCACCCCATATGGAATGGCGTAAACAATATGAGGACGTCCATGTCGGAATCATACATAGGCGTTACGAACCCGGACGTCGAAATAATCGCACGCTTCGAGGGAACGCCGGCCGAAGGGGTACTTGCCGAACCCGGCAAAGGATGCGTCTACTTCCAAAACTGCTACTTCCGCTATCAAGTTGGAACTTCCGGCACCAGCCCCACCCCATACGCGGGAACACTCTGCGACGACAGCCAACTAGACGTGAAAAATTACATACTCAACACAGCCGACTGGCTTGACAGCTGCCAGCAGCCGCAAATCAAAAAAGACATACTAGTCTACGCGTTCGACATAAACCATGGCCAAATAGGGGAGTCATCTTATGACGTAACACCCTACCTGCAAGCGATGGGATACTCTGTAGACTACTTGGAGCGAACCGGCCCCGACGAGTTGTCGCAGTCGCTTTTGTCCGGCTACGATCAAGTATGGCTTATAGGCGACTGTGGTACTGAATTCGGTGCCCCGGCAACGGCCGCCGAGTTGACGGAACTGGAAGCATTCAGGGATGGTGGGGGAAAGCTCGCGATAATAGCCGACAATGGCCCGCCATCACTTGTTGGGGCTGACTGTCAGGGGATGGTGAATCCCGTCGCAAACATGTTTGGCGTGAATTTCTACGATAGTGTTACTTCAGGATTCTGTATCCCTCCAGACTCATATGGCTACAACCACTTCAGCCACCCAATCTGGAATAATATAAATTACCTCCGCACTACGTCTTCCGACGCACTCCTTCAGATCACAAATACTAATGTCGAGATTATTTCAGAACACAGTGGCACTCCCACAAACGCAGTCCTCGTCGAATCCGGGAAAGGGTGCATATTCTTCGACAACACACTCTCACGATACTCTGACGGAGGCACACCACCTTGGAACTCTGGAGTCTGCGCCGACGGCACGCAAGAACCCCTGAAATTCCTGGAAAACCTGGCGGGCTGGCTAGACAGCTGCACGCCAGTTATCATAATTCCCCATTGCTTTGACTGGAGGGGTAGCGTGGAAGGTGAGGTTCCAAATAGCATGGGTGACGGGACGACAAATTGGATGACGTCGATTAAGAATCAGGGAAGCTGCGGTAGCTGCTGGGCGTTTTCCACCCTAGGGGTTACGGAGTCAAAGTATCACATTGAACAAAATAGGCCGCTAGCAACCTTCCAAGACCTTGACTTGTCTGAGCAATGGATTGTTTCAACATGTTATTTAGAGTCTTTGAAAGAATCGTATGGAAATAATTACGGTCAATGTAATGGTGGGTGGCCGACTTACGTCATGCAGTATCTTATGAGTGATATGGTTGTGACGGAAGAATGTTGGAATTATAAGGATGTGGACGGTCAACAATACCATTCAAACTGTCCTGACATGTCTGTTTCCACTACTTCGGCTGATTGGGGTATAAGCGGCTACAATCGGCAAACCTTACTTAGTGTTGCAGCCATGAAGAGCAAGATTGTAAATGGGGGTCCTGTTGCGGTATTAATCTCGATGAGGGTGGCAGGTTATACTGGTTATCTTGTAAACGACGCCGTGATTTGTCCAAGTACATCTCAATACGATCACGGGGTAATTATTGTCGGCTACTGTGACGACCCCCAGATTCCGAGCGGAGGATACTGGATTGTGAAAAACAGTTGGGGGAATTCATGGACTTACGGCGCTATTACAAGTGCTGACGGCACCTTTAAGGTAGCATACGATAATTGTTTGATCCAGCTTGAGGGAATCAATTCTTGGGGTGTGCACGAGATTCCTGTATAAGTGAAAATGTATGATAACTCGGAGGTATGAGTTAAAATGAAAAAACAAATAGTGGTAATTACAATGGTGCTTTTGTTAATCGGCTATGTTTCAGCCATGAAAAACCCTATGGCAGTTTACTGTGAGAGGATGGGTTACGAATACACTTTAGAGGAGTCTCCTTCGGGGGTGACGGGCATCTGCATCATGCCCGACGGAACCCGTTGTATTGCTGCGGATTTCGTCCGGGGTGAATGTGCGGAAGAATACAGTTACTGCGCGATAAAGGGTTGGGAGCTTAAAAAGGGCGCTGGGGAAGCTGTATGCATTCTTCCCGACGGAACCGAAAAATGGGTTACTCAACTCGTTAAAGAGGATGCACAGTTGGGTGAATTCGTTGAGGGGAAAGTCTACTTTCCAACTTGCGGCAACAATATATGCGAGTTGAGTGAGAATTCGAATAATTGCCCGCAGGATTGTGCACCCGATAAAACAACTACGGTGCACATGTTGTGCGGGAATAACATCTGTGACGCAGGTGAGGATTCGGTTAATTGCCCCAACGACTGTAAACCAGTTCAACCAGCACCCCAAGACGTCCAAAAACAAGACTATGAGAGCATCCTGCTGGCAATAGGGGTCATAATACTCTTGGTAGTGGCAATATACTTGTTGAGGAAAAAAGGTTACAAGATTTAGAATGGAAGGGGCAGTCAAAACGGTATTGTTGGTATTTACTGTCCTAGTGTTACTTGCCGGAACCACTGGAAGCGAAAACACGGCATTAAATAGTAATGCCGTATGCTCTTATTCTTTAGGTTCGAGTAAGTTGTTCACGAACATGGTTTACGTTGGAAATGTCATCGAGATCGCTTCAAGTGATGAGAGAGAGAACGTTGATTCTCCGTTAATGTTGAAACTTGACGAATGGGTTTACACTAATCCTGAATTAAGGCTGAATGTTAGGTATGGTAGGTACGATGAGGCAGTCCGTAAAATATTCATGGAAGTGTCGAGTCTATACCAGTGGAGGCGGGGGAGTCTTATGTGGCGTAAACGCTTAAGTTATGATTCGTGCGTTGAGACCACCCCCTCAGACATCCTGGGCTACCCTCACCCTACTCCCTTATTTGGGGGTTCTGGAGCGTATGGCACTAGTGTTCATTGGTCTGGTGTTTTATATTCTCTTATCAGGAATCTTGGGGTTTCTGAAAACCGCCTTTCTATTTGGCAGTTTCAGACTGAAGGTAATCTAGGTTTTGATAGGGGTGTTGGTCACACTGTTTTAGCGTATAGGACTGATTCTTCAGGGGAAATGGATTGGTGGATATTGGATTTGACTTGTTGTCAAAGCCTGGTCTGGCTTAATGATTGGAGGAGTCAGTGTTCCCAGTGTTCTTGTGCTGATTCGGGGTGTATCGCATCGATTTCTGACGTTAAGGCTTACGGTAGGGATGAATTAAAGATGAATAGTGGAGATCCGTTTTCAAATGTGTGCAATTGTTGAAATGAAAAATATTATGGTGCTCGTTTTTTTAATGGTATTGTTCGTAAGTGTTGCCTCTGCTTCACCCGACATTTTCCTGGATCAAAGGCTTTCTGAAGTTGAAGTTTCCGAAGGTGATGTGGTGGAAGCTACAATAAACGTAATAAATCCTGATAGAGGGGATTTTTCCGCGACGGTTTATGTTACACTGCCAAAATTCGCAGGTTTTCACGAGTCTGAAAACACCAAATTCGAGGTTGAGGTTGGAAGTCCAATCTCTTTTGAGAAGGTAGTCCGCTTTAAGAATGTGCTCGTTCCAGCAGGGGGAAATATTACTATAGAGTATGCCCTGGTATTTGAAGGTATTCCAAATTCAATTAAGGGGAAAAGTGATCAGTTGGAGGCCACTATATTAGTAGACCAGTTTGGAAACACAATTTATTCCCTTCCCATCGAGGTAAAGTATGCCGGGGAAAATGGTAATTGCAATTATGATTTCATTTGCCAGCCAGAAAAAAACGAGCATTATGGCGTGTGCCCTCAAGATTGTGCGTCTGGATTGAGGGATGGTTACTGTGATCAAAGGCAGGACGGCAAATGCGACCCTGATTGTGCTGAAAACCAAGATGCAGACTGTATTGTGGGGGCGGAAGACTCTTGCGGAAACAATGTGTGCGAGGATTATGAGTCTGATAAAACCTGTCCGACAGACTGTCTTAAAATTCTGACAACCTCAACCACTTTAAAGGAAGAAAACAACCCTCTTGCAGGAATCAACCCTCAAACACTACTCGCCTCCATCATCATGGGGGCGTTCATAGTAGCCGTAATCATTCTCATAAATAAATCCAAGAAAATAAAACAAGCAGAGCAACTAACCTTAAAGGAGTCTAGGGATGAGAAGACTCTCAAAAAACTTAAAAAGCGTTTACGCGACGGAGAAGACCCGAAAACCCTAGTCAAGGAAGGCTATTCAAAAGACCTTGTCAGCGAAGCAAAAAAGGAAATCTGGAAGAAATAAGCATAGCCTACCTTTTCACCTTTATTATCACAATGTCCTGCGAGTGCTCGACATTATAAAATCTGGAGCTCGGGTACAATCCTAACGTATGGTCTCTCCCGCAGGAGGGGCAGGTTATCCTCTTTTTTATGGGCGGCACCTTAATGTTCTTGTCGAATCCGCTCTTACACTTCTTGCACTTGAAAACGAATTTCCTATAAAATTTTGGGGGGTCGGTTTCCTCCAAACCTTCGATATTATCGAAGTCAAGGTGCATGAGCCTGGTCTCAATCCGCTTTAAGTCTGCGTCAACAACCTTAGACCTTAAGCCTTCACCCAACCGTAATTCCTTCTCAATGATTATGAGATCCTTATCCACTCTTTTCAGACGTTGCTCGATTTTCTCGAGCTTCTTCTTCTTTTTCTCAAGTTTTTTCTTCTTGACAGCAAGCTTTTTCTTATCCTGCGGAGTTTTTTTCTTAGACGCCATATTCAATCACCTATCTGTTTAAACTATTGTATTAAATGATTTTAAATCCTATTTTTCTTTTTCAAGCTGAGAAACGTGACTATTAAGGCGAGTACAATTCCTGTGAAAACTAGGATAACAATTCCCACACCCCCAACAAGGGCAACTCTTTTCACGGTGTTGGTCTCACTAATCTTCCCTTCAAGCTCATTCACCCGATTCAAGCATTCATCAAACTCTAACTCCTGGCAAATCTCACCAGACTTATCAAGCAAAACAGATGCTTCAGAAAACTTTTTCCCAACATACGCGACTTCAGCCCGGTCATAGTATTCTCCCGCCTCAATCAACCTTTCAAGATCCACAATCAAGCCTTCAGCCTCCACAACTGCCTCCGTTAAATTAAGCTCAGTGTATCCTGAAAGCGCGGTCCTTGCGTGAGTGCTCGCTTCACTAAAGTTTCCTAATTCCTTATACTCCAATGCTTTAGTGTAGTTTGCATCAGTCTGCGGTTTAAGACTGCTTCTATGGGCCAGTTTAAGAGCTTGGGCTAAAGGAATCGCGTCCTTCAACTTATTATAAATTGCTGAAGCGTTTTCAGCGAGAACCCTGGATTCCCCGAAATCTTCTGATTCAAAAGCCTCAAAGGCCTCGCTCAAGTAAATGTCCGCCTCCTTATGATCTCGTGCCTTGTCAGCCACATCCTGGGCATCATTCATCTTAGACGCCTGGGCAAGCTCTTGGAATAATAGTTTAGCCGTCTGGGCATTTGCAACTGCTTCATCGTATTCCTTCGTGTTGTATGCTGTACGAGCCTTAGAAAGCCAGTGGTCTGCCTTCTTCCCCTTCCCATACTGCACTGATTCGAAATAAACTACTTTACCTTCTTCGGTTGAGGCGAAAACCTCGAAGTATCCGTCTGAATCAAGATCTTCAGCCTTAAGATCAGTGATTTCCCCCAAGTCGCTGGAGCTCCACATTACTTTCCCTGAGCTGTCGTAGATTAGGATTTTCGTGGTTCCGGCGATGACGTCTGGTATTTCATCACCGTCCAAGTCGGCAACCTCAATACCATAGACTCCCGTGTGTCTGGGTGAAACCCATGAGAGTCCACCATCATCCTTCAAAACATAAACCTTATCCGAACCTGCGACAACCTCCTTTCGACCGTCACCGTCTACGTCAGCGACAGCAAGATCATAGACTAAGTCCCCAGTCCCATAATCCCAAAGCAATACGCCCCTATCATCCACCAAGTAAACGCGCTTGTTAGACCCGATTACGACTTCCATCTTCTCGTCGCCGACAACATCAGCAATAACCAAGCTTTTAACCCCCCCAATAGTTGGAAACGACCATAATTCATCACCGTTCAAGTCGTAAGCCATAACAGAAGACGACTTGATGTACCCCAATTCAAAATTTTGAGCTAGCGTGTTCATAGAGTATCCGGCAAATCCTACGACCACCTCCTCGCGAGAGTCCCCGTCAAAATCAGCCGAAGCAATAGTGCTAGGATACATGTATCTCGTAAACCTTCGAACAGCAAAACTCTCCCCGTCATCGTCAAGGATGTAAAGCTTATTCCCCCTAGCGTGCGCGCTTCCGAAGACGACCTCCCCCTTACCGTCCGAATCAAGGTCGGAAAGATAAACGCTCGCAACCTCCTTTTCCATGGTATTATACTCCCACTTCCTGGAGCCGTCATCGTTTAAAAGGTAGACTCTGCTGAAAGCACACCCGATCACTTCCCCCCCACCCTCCGGAAACTCCGAAACATACAAATCCGATATGACTCCTCGAAGATTATAATGCCATATCTCATTTCCCGCCCGATCTATCGCAATTATCTTACCACTCCTCTCAGCATCCACGATAATCTCTTTGGCGGGATTGCCGTCGACATTCAACGCAAAAATATTGTTTGGCTTTTCACGCGTTGCATACTCCCATTTTTCAACTAACATCTGCTCGACAGCGCAGGCGTTACCAATCAATACGAACAATATCAGATACGGCTTCCAATTCATAATACACTATAATATTACTATAATCCGGTATAATAAGGCTGAAAGCCCAAGGGCGAGAAGGGGGGTACTGAGCCACAAAATAACAATTTTCCCCATAATCTTATTGCCAAAAAATTTTTTCCCACGAGACAAACTAACACCTGAAATACCCCCTAAAACCGCTTGGCCCGTGGAAACCGGAATCCCAAAGTTTATGAACAAATAGATCACAATCCCCGCCCCCAACTGGGAACTGAAAGCCGAAATCGGATCGAGCATACAGATTTTTTTCCCGACAGTGCGTGCAATAGGCTCGCCCAGAAGTATAGCCCCAAATGATAACAAGAGGCCTATAGCTAACGCCATCGTAGTTCGAGGCGTTAATATAATCCCGAAAATATTTGTTTCAGGCAGCAAATCCGATCCCACTAAAGGCCCCAAGATTACTCCGACGTTGTTTGCCCCAATATCGTAGGATATGATTATTGCACCCAATAGTGTTAACAGCATGCAGATCCTGCTGAAATTAACAATCCCCGTCTTATCCTCAATAAATGGCACAATAGTCTTGTATATGAGGTAAGTTATGGCGCACGCTAAGATTGGCGTGGAAACCCAGGCTGCAATTATCTTAAAGATTAATGCATAGTGAATCTCTTCGGAAAGACCCATAGCCAAACCCACCCCCAATACACTTCCCACCATTATCTGGCTTACCGAACCCGGCAGTCCCATAAAACTCAATCCGAGAGTGATCAAACCTGTAGTCAGAAAAAGAATACAAACAACCCTAAAGTTCCCCTCGAAATTGCCGCTTGGGATAAGTCCCTTACCAATAGTCTTTGAAATGCTATGGCTGTGTAAAACACCACCCAACATAATGAAAATTGACAAAAACAGGGCAAGCTTAAAATAGTTTTTAAAGAGAACACACTGGACAGTCCCAATAGCCTTAGGGACAGTGTTCGCTCCGATACCTATTCCAACGAAAATCGCAGTCAAAAGACTTGCAGTTAAGAAAACATCCATTTCAAGGCTTGAGGATCAAATCAATCATCGAAAGAGTATCTGAAGCAGTCTCACAATTGTTTGAAATCATACCCACAAATTCAATCAATTTTGAATAAAGAATCAAAGGCTTGGTAGAGTGCTCTCCCTCATACAAAACCCTGAAAATATTCTCCTCAATCAAGTCTGCCTTATGCTCGATATCCTCAACTTCGATAATCAAGGACTTCAAATCATCGGATACACCAATACTGTCTACCGCCTCCCTCAATTTTAAAACACACTCCCTCGTCACTTCAAGGAGTTCACCTAAAAGACCATCCACTCCAGGAATCCTCAGATCATTCGCAATAAAACCGAACATGTGGGCGGTATCTTGTACCGAGTCGGCGATATCATCGATTTTTTCCGCAAAATCAAAGACTCTGCTCCTACCCATAGGTAAGAAGGCGCCCGAATAAATGCTCTCCTCAATCCGCCTTCGCAAGCCATCAACCTGCTTTTCCAAATCATCGATCACACTCGCCTTATCGGAAACCTTGCCCTCATCCCCTAAATTAAAGGCCTTAAAAAGCTCTACCAGCATGCAGGAACTCTCATAAATCAATGCCATATCCTGCTTAAGGAGTTCTATTGTTTCTCTCTCCTTATTTTTCCCAAAAAACGGCAAACCGAACAAACTCATTTGAATTACCAATCATTTAAAGATACGATCCAGCTATATTATATGAATGAAGGGATACTCGTAACAGTGGGCCTTACACTGATTTTACTGGGCATTCTAACAGTTTTCGCAGGCATTATCCTCTCGGGAAAAGATCCAAACACAACCATAAAAGGTGGCGGAGTAGTGTTCCTCGGTCCAATACCATTAATTTTCGGAACAGACCGTAGATCAGCCGCCGCCATATCGATTATCGCGCTAATACTCATGGTCCTCGCATACTCCTATCGCAAAAGATTGATTTAATACCCAAACTTGATTAATTACATGGGAAAATGACGTCGGAAACAGAAAATGTTTTTAAGGCCCTTTTCGCATTAGAGGAAGTGCGTGAACTCCTGCGAGAAACAGCTCCAAAACACGAATTAGGCGGTGAAAGAAAAGAGCGGTTGAAAAAGGCCTTAATGAAAGTTAAGTCTTCGCTTGAGGTGCTTGAAAAATGGAGCCAATAATACCCGGAATACAAGTACGCTCACGGGAAGAGGATTACATTAACATTCAACCCATCCAGGCTGCTGGAAGACTCACACTTGAGGCTAGGAAAGCCTTAATATCCTACGGAGACGGCTACTCAGTATGTGATTTTTGTTTGAGGCCTTTCCGCCTCGACAAAATCCATAAGCCGGCAATAAACCAGTTTACATTGGATCTCGCCGAATTTGTGAACATGGATGAGGCTCGCGTAGTCCGCGGAGCCCGCAGGGCCTTTCAAATAGTCGTAAACTCGCTCGTCGAAAAAGGGGAGACAGTACTCGTAAGCTCTATCGGACACTACTCTCTCGCACTTGCCGTGGAATCTCGGGGTGCGCTCTGGCGTGAAGTCCCCTTAAACGAGGAAAACATAGTAACTTCCGAGGATGTGGCCTCTAAAATCGATTCTATAAAGAAAGAGTCTGGCAGCCTTCCAAAGCTCGTCGCAATCCACCACGTAGACTATCAGTTCGGAAACCTACACCCTGTAGCGGAAATCGGCAAAGTCTGTAGGGACTATGGGATACCCTTCCTGTTAAACGGCGCCTACACTGTCGGGACAATGCCAGTGGACGGGAAAAAACTAAACGCCGACTTCGTAGTCGGCTCAGGCCACAAGTCCATGGCAGCGCCCGCTCCCACTGGAGTACTTGCAGCAACCGAGGAGTATGCCGCGAAAGTATTCCGAACCACAAAAGCCGAAGGGGATGTCTCAGGCCGAAAGTTCGGGATAAAGGAGACTGAACTATTAGGCTGCACAGTAATGGGAGCACCATTAGTCGCTCTTATGGCGTCATTCCCCAAAGTGAGGGAGAGGGTAAAAAACTGGGATGATGAAGTCGAGAAAGTAAACTACTTCACCCAAGAATTTCTGAAAATCCCCGGAAACAAGGTTTTAAGCGAATTGCCCCGAAAGCACACGCTAACCAAAGTCGACACTACTGAAACATTCGGCAAAGTTAGTGAAACACACAAAAAGAAGGGATATTTTTTCACGAACGAGCTTTCTAAAAGAGGGATTGTTGGCCCGTTCCCGGGCGCAACTCACGCTTACAAGATTAATACCTACGGTCTGAGTTGGAGTCAAATAAAGTATTTAAGCGAGAGTTTTCTGGATATTGCGCGTGAATACGACTTGATTTAGAATGCGTGTTGTCTTGCTCTTATCCGGCGGAATAGACTCACCAGTCTCAGGATACCTCGCTCTGTCAAAGGGTTTTGAGTTGATTTGCGTGCACATGCAAAATTCTCGCAACCCAGATAACAGTAAAATCGAGGGTATTGTAAGTAAACTAGAAGAAATCGCAGGTGTTCAAATTAAAACGTTTCTAATTCCACACTACCCCCCTCAAGAAGAATTTAATAAGAATTGTGATAAAAAATTTCAGTGCGTGCTTTGCAAGCGCATGATGCTAAGAGTTGCCGGGAAAATAGCGGAAAAAGAAAATGCTGACACAATAATTACCGGCGACTCGCTAGGCCAAGTCGCATCCCAAACCCTTGAAAACCTGCTAGTTGAAAGTGAGGCGACGGAAACACCGATAATACGCCCCTTAATCGGCTTCGACAAGGAAGAAACCATAAAGATTGCAAAGAAAATCGGGACATACGAGCTTTCCATCAAGGACGCAGGACCTTGCCCTTTCGTCCCGAAAAAAGTCTCAACTTCCGCCACGCTTGATAAAATCAAACTTGAAGAGGGAAAAATCAATGTTGACTCTCTTGTCGAGGATTGTTTGAAAAACGCGAAACAACTTTAAAAAAAAATGAACCGTTCTTTCTGGTTTGCAGTTTTTGTTACCGGGTTTTCCTCCATTCTCACACAAATCCTGGTGTTGCGAGAGGCTTATTCCGGTTTTTATGGGAACGAGCTTGTTATGGGCGTCTTCCTCGGTAACTGGCTACTACTCACTGGTGTTGGAGCGTATCTTGGGGGTAAAATCAATTTTTTCAGTCGAAAGTATGGGGTACTTTCTATCGCACAGTTGGGTATTGCTGTATTAGCTCCCCCCACAATTTTTCTCGTAGGAGTCTTGCGGGTTTTTATCACTACTCCCGGAGAGATTGTCGGTTTAATACCCGTTTTCGGCTACTCCATCCTGATCTTAACCCCATTCTGCGTTTTATCTGGAGTCCGGTTTCCTCTGGCTTCATCCATAATCAAGGGTGAGGGAGTCGAACAAACTCCTAGTGTTTCAAGGGTCTACTACCTTGAATATTTTGGAAGTCTTGTGGGCGGGTTCTTATTCAGTTTCTTTTTTGTAAGTCTTTTCGACTCATTTCAAGCAGTCTTTCTTGTTACTTCTGCAAGTCTGTTCTCGGCGTATCTTCTTGCAGGAATTTCCAAAACCCGGTTTCTAAAACAATCGATTCTTCTGGTGGCAGTAGGATCCATCATCTTCTTCTCCCTCATCGATCTTGATATTGTTTCGACCGAAATCGCCTTTCCAGGCCAAACAATAATTTTTTCAGCACACTCGCCTTACGGGAAAATAGTCTTGACTGAAACCTTCGGACAATTCAACTTTTATGAAAACAACTTACCCTACTTTTCGACTGAAAGCATTCAGAAGTCAGAAGAAAAAATCCACTACGCCATGCTATCACACGATAATCCTTCCGACATTCTGCTTATTTCAGGCGGAGTTTCCGGGACTTTGAAGGAGATATCAAAATACAGTCCGCGGAAAATCGACTACGTTGAATTAGACCCGGAAATACTGGACGTCGGAGAAAAGTACACTACGAACCTGGAGTACGGTGGCGTCTCAATTTTCAGAGCTGACGCACGCTGGTTTGTGAAAAACACTGAAAACAAGTATGACGTAATCATAATTGATGTGCCCGATCCAAGTTCAATTCAGTTAAACAGGTTTTACACAACGGAATTCTTTAAGGAACTCAAATCAATCCTCAATCCTTACGGAGTCGTCTCTCTAAGTCTTAGCGGAGGGGAAAATTATTTGTCGCCCGAGAGTATTGAATTGAATTCCGTCGTCTACACAACACTTACGGAAAACTTTGAAAACGTTATCGTAATCCCCGGGTCAACACACTACTTTCTTGCATCGTCAAAACCGCTATCCTACGACTTTGAAGCGAGAGTCATTGAAAGGCAAATCAAAACGCAATACTTTGAAAGCCTCCTGCCTGGCGTAATTTCCGAAGACAGGGTGAAATACCTTAATGAAAACCTACGGATTGAATCCAAAACAAACACGGATCTTTTTCCGACATCCCATTTCCAATACAACCAATACTGGCTAAGTGTCTTCAAAATAAAATCCAACAAAATACTCATCCTTCTATCCCTAATCTTCTTACTCGCGCTGTACACATTAAGATCCAAGCCAATCCCAGCCTCTATTTTTATCACCGGGTTTACTGTAATATCCTTGGAGATTATACTCTTAACAGTTTTTCAAATCCTCTACGGAGTCTTATACAAATGGATTGGATTAGTTGTAACCGCCTTTATGCTAGGGGGAGTCTTAGGGGCTTTTCTTGGAAGCTTAATCCTTCAAGGTCGTAAAATCACGGCACGTCTATTAGCTAAACTGGATCTCATTTTATTCGCATTTTGTATTTCATTGCCTTTGATTTTGAGATACTGTTTGGATACTCCAAACATCTTTGTTATACCCCTTCTAACTCTTGTCGCGGGATTTTTCTCAGGGCTAGAGTTTCAAGTTGCCTTAAAAACACTCATAAATCAGACCGGGAAAACACTTTACACATCAAGCATACTCTCAACAGTTGATTTGGTGGGGGCGTGCTTTGGAGCCCTGCTTTTGAGTCTTTTCCTGATTCCCTTGTATGGGGTGGTTAGTGTGCTGGTTTTTTTGGGTTTTCTAAATCTTGCTAGTTCCGTTTATATCTGGTTGAGGGGATAATATTTTTATAGGATGTCTAAACCAGATAAATCTGAGGGTAATCCGCCTGAACAGGGTGTTTCACGGCGGGATTTTCTAAAGAAAGGAGCTTTAGCAGTTGCTTCTTTGACTGCAGCCGGCTACATCCTAAAACAGGATTTTATAAAAAAAGTATTTCTTGAAAGTCCCAACGATTCGATATTCACTTCTAAGACTCAGATCACTCTTGGGAAGTGGTCTCGCAAGGCATTGTATCACACTTCTCGCGGTGGATTGGTTGAATGCAGTTTATGCCCGAATGAGTGCAGGCTTGATGTGGGAGGGCGCGGAATCTGCAGGAGCAGGGTTAACGTGAATGGCGTCCTCTACACACTATCGTATGGGAATCCTTGTTCAGTGAACATTGATCCAATAGAGAAGAAGCCTTTATACCACTTTCTACCTGAGACCAAAGCATTCTCAATCGCAACGGGGGGTTGTAATCTCAGGTGCAAGTTCTGCCAGAACTGGGAGATAGCGCAAACCAATCCCGAAGACTTGAAAACCTATGAAATGCCCCCTGAAAAACTGGTTGAAAACGTTTTAACAGCAAAATCCAGGGATAGTCTAGTAAAGTCTATCGCCTACACTTACTCCGAACCCACAGCATTCTACGATTACATGCTGGACTCCTCCAAACTTGCCAAATCCAAAGGCATCCGAAACACCGTCATCACCGCCGGATACATAAACGAGGAACCCTTGAAAGAGCTTTGCTCGCACGTCCACGCCATTAAAGTCGACCTTAAGGGT
>Ga0268282_1000402_pt1 | contig 22479 bp, 15 predicted proteins | sample saktaG_12_FD_190133 | JGI IMG/M metagenome (GOLD analysis project Ga0268282, IMG submission 190133) | Saline water microbial communities from Sakinaw Lake, British Columbia, Canada - sak_2011_5_24_120m | ecosystem: Environmental > Aquatic > Non-marine Saline and Alkaline > Saline ...
AATGGTTGGACGACAGGAGAATTCTTATTGATAAAATGAGAGTTTTATTTGAAGACAAAGAAGGAAATTATTCTGATGATTTTATAACCAATAAAATGCTTTTGCTAAAAGATAGCTGGAATAGCGGCTTAGCTGCAATGAAAAATTAAAGTAAAAAATAATTTATGAAAAAGGCGGGGTCATCGAGAGTGAAGTCAAAATTTATAGAATCTATAAACGCACAAAAGAGTGAAGGTTCGGAGAAAAATATAGAAGAGAAGCTTCGATGTCTTAAATTTAATCATACCCACGAACAGAGAGAAAGTGAAATTCTAAAAGCAAAAGATTATACAGAAAGAATTACCACTTTCCCTTTAATTAATGCATGTGAAGAAATGAAATTATTTCACGATAGGGATTTAGGGAACAAAGAAGCTATTGAAACAATAATTAAAGCACATTTAATGTTAGTAGTTATAATTGCTAAGAAATTTGTTGATTATGGAATTTACTTTAATGTCCCTATTTTAGATTTAATTCAAGAGGGTAATATTGGCTTATTTAGAGCAGTTAAAAAATATGATCGGAAAAGGGGATATAAGTTTTCTACTTATGCTACTTGGTGGATTAGGCAAGCAATTATTTGGACTTTAGACGTAGCGGACCAACAGGAGATAATTAAAAAAATGATTTTCAATGAGGGCAAAGAAAGGGGAAGGGGTATTAGATAATTCTTATTTTGATAGGTATATAAATACACTCATCTTAGTTCAATATTTTTATTTTCTACAGTGGCACGGAAGAGAACTAGATTAAAAGTAGAGCATCTTTAAAGAGATTTTTAAAATAGCAAAAACATAAAAACATCTTTCAGAAGGTCTTTTTTATTTATCTAAGAAGGTGCTATAATATATAAAGGAATATATAGATATCATGGTTTAATGAAATAAAAATATGGCTAATTTTATTACCAACAACGAAACAAGTGATCTCAAAAGGCGAATAATTGAACTTATTCAAAAAAGCGAAGAATTAAAATTTTTGGTTGGTTTTTTTTATTTCTCAGGAATTAGAGAGTTGTATGAGGGATTAAAATCAAATCCAGATACCATAACAAAAGTCTTAGTTGGTTTAAGCGTTGACTATTCTAACTTAGGTCTAATTGAATTTTCGGATAACAAACAATCATCAGATGAAGAAAAAATATACAATTTTTTTGAGTCAATTAAAAAATCTCTTAACACAGAAGATTTTGATACAAAGGAATTTTATGAACAGGTGTTTTTTTTCATTAAACTTATTCAGGAAGATAAACTCATTATTCGAAAAACCTATAAACCCAATCACGCAAAACTTTATCTTTTTAAACTTGATCAAAGTCAAGTCAGCAAGAAGAGTCTATTTATAACTGGTAGTAGCAACTTAACGAAAGCTGGGCTTTCTACTCAAAATGAATTCAATGTGGAGATTGGTGATTATGGTTTTGATGATGCTGAGAAATATTTTGATGATCTTTGGAGCGATGCAGTAAAGATTACAGAATATGATGATATAAAAAAGAAACTTATTGAAATAATAGAAAAGGACACGCTAGTAAAAGAAATTTTGCCATTTGAAGCATTTTGTTTAGTTTTGAAGGTCTATTTAGGTTCATTCAAACAAAAAGAAATTGACGAATCTTTAATAAGAACAATGGAGAAAAACGGTTATAAGCCATATCAATATCAATTGGATGCGGTAAAGCAAGCACTCTCTATAATTGAAAATAATAACGGTGTTATTGTGGCGGATGTTGTTGGTCTTGGCAAAACTGTCGTCGCTTGCGCTATTGCTAAACAACTCAAAAAACGAGGTATTGTCATTTGTCCGCCTGGAATTATTGGTGATAGAAATAAAAATTCTGGTTGGAAAAAATATCTTGAGGAATTTGGGCTTTACGACTGGGAGGTTTGGTCTCGTGGTGATTTAAGAAATACTTTAGAATTTGTCAAAAAAGCAAAAGATATTGAAGTCGTGATCGTTGATGAGGTTCACTGGTTTAGGAATCAAGATACAGAAAATTATGAGCTTTTAAAGAATATTTGTCGAGAAAAGCAGGTTATTTTACTGACTGCTACTCCGTTTAATAATCGTCCAGGCGATATTCTTTCGCTTCTTAAGCTATTTATTACTCCAAAAAAATCATCTATTACTTTAGAAAGTAATCTTGTTGATCAATTCAAGGGGTTTAAGGGTATTTTTGATCGTCTTGGTTATATAAGAAAATACTGGAATTCATCTGATAATACAAAAAGAACTAAAGCGCAAAATTATTACAAAGCATTATTTGAAGAGGACAAAGTAGACTTAAAAAAAGTAGCCGGAGAGGCGCGATATCTTGCAAACAGAATTAGAAATGTTATTGAGCCGGTGACAATTAGGCGTAATCGTCTAGATTTACAAAATAATCCGTTCTACAAAGATGAAGTAGATAACCTTTCGAGGGTGGCCAATCCTCAAGAATGGTTTTTTGAATTAAACAAAGAACAGTTGGAATTTTATACTGAAATAATTGAAAATTATTTTGGTGATTCAGACAGTGGTAGTCGATTTAAAGGTGCTATTTATCGTCCCTTTGAATACGAAAAAGGCGTTAAAGAAGAAATGGGAGAAGACGATAATCGTCAGTTTCAACAGCAACGAAATTTGTTTGATTTTATGCGTCGATTAATAGTTAAGCGTTTTGAAAGCTCTTTTGGCTCATTTGAACAGAGTATAAAGAATTTTAAAAGAATCACAGAGAGTAGCCAAAAGTTTATAAACAGAACGGGTGAGTATATACTCGATCGTACTCTTTTGGAAAAAATTTATGAACTTAACGATGATGAAATCGAAAAAAATTTACTTGAGTATGAAGAGAAGATTAATAAAGGTGAATATCCAAAAAATCATAAGCGTTATAAGCTCAAAAATTTTAAATATAAAGATAAATTTATTGCGCATTTAGAATCAGATTTAGAATTATTTGACGAAATACTTACTAAACTTTCTAAATTAGATTTAGTTAAAAATGATCCCAAAACTGCGTGCTTAGTTGAACATATTCAAAAAGAATTTGCCAAAAAACCAAGGCAAGGTGAACCCAAAAGGAAAATAGTGATTTTTAGTGAATATGTTGACACCGTAAAATATCTTGAAAATACTTTAAGCAAGCAGTATGGCAATAAAATGTTAGTTGTTGCAGGTAATTTATCGAATGCAAAAATAAATCAAATAAACAAAAATTTTGATGCTGCGTATCCAGATCAGGAAAATGAATTTATGTTGCTTCTTTCTTCCGATAAGATCTCTGAGGGATTTAATTTAAATCGTGCTGGCATGGTCATCAATTACGATATTCCATGGAATCCGGTGCGTGTTATCCAACGGTTGGGGCGTATTAACCGTATTAGTAAAAAGGTTTTTGATGAGCTTCATATTGTAAATTTCTTTCCATCCGAAAAGGGTGCTGAGCTGGTACAATCACGCGAAATAGCAGCTAATAAAATGTTTCTTATTCATGCCGCGCTTGGCGAAGACTCAAAGATTTTTGACATAGATGAAGAACCAACTCCATCTGGTTTATTTAATCGTATTCAACAGAATCCCGATAAGTTGGAAGAAGAAAGTTTTTATACCAAAGCTCTTAAAGAATTTTTGAAAATTGAAAAGAAAAATCCAGAATTAATAAAAAGTCTCGAAAATTATCCACCAAGAATCAAGGTTGCCAAAAAAGGCAAAGAGAACGAACTTCTTGTATTTTTTAAAAAGGGTCGGCTATATGTCAACGGAGCTCAAACAGATACAGAGAAAATAGAGCCATACCAAACTACTTTTGAGGATGTTTTTAATAAGGTTTTTTGCATGTCAGGCGAAAAAGCGCTTTATTGGAACACAGATCAGTTTTGGCAAACTTATAAGGCAATTCAAGATTTCCGCAATTATCGCTTGGGGCCAATAAACGAACAAAGTTTAGAGCAAAAAGCGCTCATCAATTTAGATTTTCTCATTAGAAATGACAAAAAGGGATTAATGCTTTATAAAGATTTTCTACGTACTCTTAAAGAGGATATTTTAGATTACGGTACTTTAGCTGATTACACTTTGCGTCGGGTTGCTAACTTTAAAGAAGGTGGTGTTAAAGATATTCAAAAATTAAAAGATGAGATTGGAGGGGATTATTTAATAGAAGAAAAAAAGCGCCAGAAAGATCAGAAAAAGGAAATTATTATAGCTATTGAGAATAAAAAACTATGAGTGAAGCCAAACAAATTTTAGAAACTATAATTAATAATTTTTTAGTTGAAAAATTTAGCCGTTTTTTTCGTGAAAAAAGTCGTCAGTTTGTTGTGAGAGAAGAAAATTATGCACGCTACAACGACGATGGCTTTAAAAATGGTCTAAAACTTGGCGAGATTAATTTTTCCGACAACGACAGGATGATTATTTGCACTTTCGAGGTAAAAAAAGAATTATCAGAACGTGTAGGCAAAAAAGCGCAATATGAAAAAGCCAAAGCAATTTTAAAATCATCTGAAAATCAAATATATTCTGCTGGTATTTTTATTTTTTATGACCAAAATGGCAATTTTCGTTTTTCGCTTATTTATCCAGAGGCTATTGGCACAAAAAGACAATGGAATAATTTTCGTCGTTTTACTTATTTTGTAAGCAGGGATTTTACTAATAAAACTTTCAAACAGCGCATTGGCGATGGTGATTTTTCGTCTTTGGAAAAAATCAAAGATGCGTTCAGTGTTGAAAAAGTTACTAACAAATTTTTTGAAGAATTTAGAGTAATTTTTGAGCGAACTAAAATACAATTTGAAAAACAAAATAAAAATACTGTTTGCCTTTGGCTTAAAGATAAATACTCAGAGGAAGGGTACAAAGAACAAATAAATAGATTTGTTTATACATTCTTGGGTAGAATCGTCTTTATTTATTTTTTACAGCGTAAAGGTTGGATCGAAAATCGAGTCGATTATATTAGAAAAACTATTGAAAATAATAGCAATACAAATTTTTACTTAAATTTTCTCCAACCGCTATTTTTTGATGTGTTCGCCAAAAAAGAAGATGAACGGCCTGATGAAATAAAGAAACAATATAAAGACACGCCCTATCTTAATGGTGGACTTTTTGAGAAAAACGAATTGGAAAATCAACTAGAAGAGAATGGAAAATTCATTTTATTTGAAGATAACTTTATTAAAGAAATTATATTAAATTTTTTTGAAAATTATAATTTTACTATTGATGAAAATTCACCAGATGATCAGGAAGTTTCTATTGATCCGGAAATGCTCGGCAAGGTTTTCGAGAATACTTTAGCAGAAGAAGAAAGAGGTAAAAGGGGAACTTTTTATACTCCAAGAGAAATTGTTCATTTTATGGTGAAAGATTCTTTGTGGCAATTTTTGAAGAATGAGACAAATATAAATTCTCTTTATATTCATCAATTAATTTATGCCGAAAAAGAGATTGAAGATATAGGATTAAGTAAGGGGCAAGTTAGAGCAATTGATAAAAAACTAGAAGACATAAAAGTTTTAGATCCGGCTGTTGGGTCAGCCGCTTTTCCAGTCGAGATGATGCAGGTTTTGGTGAATCTAAGGGAGAAATTAAATGTGAATGTTGGAAGAAATGTTAATGAAGTAGTCCTAAAAAAACAATTTATCAAAAATAATTTATATGGCGTTGACATTGACGCTGGCGCAATTGAAATCGCTAAACTTCGTTTGTGGTTGGCTTTAATAGTTAATTATAAAAAATCAGAAGCAGAGCCGTTACCAAATCTTGATTTTCAATTTCGTTTGGGAAATTCTTTGCAGGAAAAAATTGATGAGATTGATATTTTTAATGATACTGGATCAGTAAATTTATTTAGTTCAATGTCAAATTTTGATAAGTTGAAAGAAGAGATGATAGTGGTAAAATCTAAATTTTATGATTCTTGCCATGAAATCGAAAAACATAAATTAAAAAAAGATTTTGATAATTTGGAACATAAATTAATTCAATCGGTTTTAGAAAAATATAGCCAACAATTTAGGTCATACATGGGCAATGTTAATGGTTTAGCAAAAGGGTATAAAAACATAAAAGTACAAAAAGAAATAGACAAAACCCTCAAAAGGATAAGTAATCTTGAACAAAAAATTAAAGACGGTACTTATAAATTATTTAAACCGGATTTCCATTTTTCTGAAGTATTTGATCGCAAGGATGATGATGGTAATAAAACTGGCGGTTTTGATATTGTTATAGGGAATCCGCCATATGGAGTAAATGTGCAAGATGATATTAGAAAATGGCATGAATTAGGAAGCAAGAACAGTTATGGCATCTTTATCTCCACAGCCTTAAAAAGATTTCTTAAGCCAGGTGGAGTTTTATCTTATATTGTTTCTGATACTTGGTTAACCATAAAAACACATAAACTCCTCAGAGAACAAGTTCTAGAAAAACAGCTTCATAAAATCATCCGTGTTCATCAAGATTGTTTTGACGCTACCGTTAATGCTTGTATTATGAGTTTGACCAATCGTCTAAATGAAGATAATGAATTAATAGTTGCTGATTTCACAAACATTTCTACACGAAAAGAGGTAGAAGAATTTCGTAATAAATTATATAATTTTAATAATTTTATTGGTCAATCAACACAAAAATTTGCAGTATATAAATATAATCAAGATCTGATTAAAACTAACTCTAATTTGCCAATCTTTGTTGGCAGTCTTAAGTTGTTTGCCCTGATGAATGACACAACCTGTAGAACAAAGAAAAAAGAGATGAATGGTAAAAAAGTAAAAGTAAGACAAATAAAATTTAATAAAAAAAATATTGAATTAGTAAGATTTGGAGATATTGCTGATATAATAGTCGGATTGCAAACAGGCGACAACAAAGCATATCTTTTCCAAAATCCAGGAGCACAAGGAAATTATAAAAGTATTAAATCATGTCAGCAATATCTCTTGACTAAAAAAGATTTAGAAAAAATAATAAACAATAATGAATTGCGATTAAAAATAATTGAAAAAGGATTTCATAAGTCAAAAAATGAAAAAGATTTTGATGAAGATTTATGGTTTGGGGAAAGATACATTGTTCCTTATGATAAAGGCGGCGAGAGTGATATTGAATCTGGATGGTTGCCTAATTATTATGTTCCAACAGATTATTTTATTGATTGGAGCCAAGAAGCAGTAAAGAGAATGAAAACTTTAACCGTAAGGCAAAGAGACGGCGAAGGAGAAGATAAACTTTGTTCAAAAATTCAGAATAAAGGATATTATTTTAAAAAAGGATTGACCTGGTCGCTGGGTGGTTTTTATTCGCCCACTTTTAGGTTGAGTGGATTGGGGGTTTTCGATGTTATGGGATCTAGGGCTGTCATTAGAAATGAAAATATTTTAATACAAATTAATGCAATTATTTCTTCGAAATTAGGGAAATTTTTAATGAAAAATTATTTAGATCACACTGTTATTTTGCAAATAGATGAGTTAAAAGAAATGCCGCTTTCAATTTCCGTGAATGGAGTGATAGAAAAATTAGTTGAACAAATCATTAAAAAACAAAAACAAAATCCTCGCTATGATTATATGAGCAACGAACAGAAAGAAATTGATAAATTAGTATATGAAATGTATGGACTCAACGCTGATGATATTAAAGGAGTAGAAACTTGGTATGCCCGTCGTTACCCAAAATTAGCAAAATTTTGTAATATTAATTAAATCTATATGTATTTACTCTATTTGGATGAATCAGAGAATTCTAATAAAAATAATAAAAAATCTTTTGATTTACATGTTTTTGGCTTAGCCGGACTTTTAATAACATCTAGATATATTACAAATTTTATAGATGAATTTTGGGAGGTAAAAAAAGAAAATAAAATACCTAAAGATTGGGAAATCCATACATTTGAAATATTTTCAGGGACTGGCAAGTGGAGCAAAAAGTTTTCGGTTGAAAAAAGAAGAAAGATTTGTCAAGATTTTGCTAATTTAGTTGCAAAAAAGAGTCGTCTCAAAAAAGTATGGTTTTGTTATAAAAATTCGAAACTAATAAAAAAAGATTATATAAGTACATTAAATAATATTTTAAACAAATCTACAACTTGTATTGGGAAAGAAAATGTATCTGGTAGGCAATTGCTAATAATTTTTGATCAGAAAGATGATTTGGAGAAAGAAATTAACAGATTTATTATTGAAAAAAGAAATAAAATCAATATTAGCAAAAAGAACATCGGGAAAATATGTCGTATTATTGATCATGGATTTCCAGGGAACTCAACGCTTTCAGAATTATTACAACTAGCTGATTTTGTTGGTTATGTTTTTAGGTTATCTAAAACTTTGAAAAGAAAAGATAATTTATTTACGAAAAAGCAAGATCAAAGGTTTATTGATTTTGTTGATAACTTGGTTAATATAATGAAAAGTAAAGTAAAAGAAATTAAAATAAACTAATTTATTTTCCTAAGATAATTTTTTTGTTTTTCATTACCAATTTACTTTGTAGATTAGCTAACAATTCTCTCTTTTCTAACATAGACCCTTCTTTCAATAGATATTTGGTATAGTTCCTCATATCTATTTCTTTTTGACTTTTTGACTTTTCATCGTCTATTTTTAATACGTTTTTACTAAACTTATAATATCTTCCTACTTCTTGTTCAAATTGTTTTTTTATTCCCAGTTCGTCAATATCTACTTTATCCAATATTTCGCTTAACTGCTTAATTAATTCTTCTTCTCTAATATATCCGCATTTACAGTTTAAATCTCTCGCCCTCGTACATCCATAATAAACATATCTTTTAACTGAGCCGTCGCTCAGTTTTTTGAATTTTTCATCAGCGCTTATTCCTGACCCACAAAGTCCGCATTTCATCAGCTTAGTAAAAGCGAACTCCTTACATTCGTGTCTTTCCACGTTATTTTGTTCTAATTGCTCTCTGGCTTTCAGAAATAGGGTTTTAGTGATTATGGGCTCATGTCCTCCCTTGTACCATTTATCACTTCCTCGAGGATATTCAAATTCCCCATAATAAAAAGTTTCATTCAATATTTTGTAAATCATACTTAAGGTTATCCTTTTATTATTTCTAGTTTTAAAATTATCCTTTTCAATCATCCATCTTAATATTTTCCTTCCGCTCCATTGATCGTAAGCTACTTTTTCAAACATCTGTTTAATAACAGGAGCTCTTTTGGGGTCAAGAAGTACTTTTCTTTTCCCTTTGTCTGCATATTTATCGTGAAGATATCCTAAGGGGGGAAGCCCTGGTCGCCAACCCATAGAGCATTTAGCCCTAAGACCTCTTTTAACATTCTCACTTTTGCAGTCATTTTCCAGTTTTGCTTGACTACATAGAATCATAAGAAGAAATTTGTCATTTGGGCTATTTGTAAAGTTTTGTCCGTGCGTTCGTATTTCTTTTAAGTGTCCGCCATCTATTAGATCTACTAGTACTCCTAAATCACCAGCATTCCTGCTGAGCCTGTCTGGTGCCCATGTAAGTATCCCTTGGTACATTCCTTGTCTTATTCCCTCAATCACCTGATTTAACACAGGACGGTTGCCTGATTGCTTAGCAGAGTGTGATTCTTTTTTTATCTCTATCACACTTAATCCCTGCCTTTCGGCTATTTCCAGCATTTCCTTTATTTGTGAATCAATAGAAAGCGCCTGTCTTTCGTCATCTTCGGTTGATTTTCTCGCATAAAGACAATATTTAACAGGCGTTTCTATTGTAGGCGGGGGACTGGTTGTGCCGAACCCTTGATTTGTTATTGTTTTTTGTTGCTCCATAACCTTTGTTTTATCTATTAATCCCTATGGAACATTGATGACACAGACTCCAAACAAGTCCATAACCTAGCAGTAGACAACTATTCTTCATTTTTATCCTTTTTTATGCTATAGTATAGACACAATTGAATTGCCTAAACCCGTAATCTTCGGGCATGGCAATAAAACTCGGTAAGAGATATTAAGCTCGTCGTCAGAGCTACTCTTACCGAGTCATATCCCGAAAGGGGTATGGGTGGCCGAAAGGCTATCGCTGGCGGCGGGCTTTATGTTTTTCGCCAAAGAAATAAATTAATAATTTATAAATTTATGGCACAAGAGGTAAAAACGACAAAGACAGAACCTAAGGGTTCCAAACAGATTAAGGAAACAAAATGTATTTGTTCTGCTTGTGGAAATATTTGGTTTTATGGAAAAGAAGAAGTTAGGGAATCAAAGCTTAAGAAAAGGCAAAATTTAGGTAAATCGATGATGTGTTGTGGCGGTTGTTTACCCGCACTTTTAATACCTGACAAAAAGGTAATTAATCTTAATAAATGTCCTAAATGTGGCTCTAAAGCGATCAAGCGAGAGATAATTATACACAATGTCTAGAACGATAATTTTTTTAATAAAGATATATCAAAAAACGTTATCTCATATTTTTTATCATTTTGGAGTGAGGTGCCGTTTCTATCCTACTTGTTCTGAGTATGCTGTTTTGGCGATCAGAAAATATGGGTGTCTTGTGGGAACTAAAAAGGTTTATCATAGATTGTTAAGGTGTCGTTTTGATAATTTTGATAGTTGCATAGATTTTCCGTAAGTCATAATAATGAAATTAAAAGGAGTTTTTTATGAAAATTAATATAAAGTCGTTTTATATATTTATTTAATTAATTAACATTTAAATTTATGGAAGAAGAAAACAAAAAAGTTAAGAAAATAACCTTAGGGTTTATTTTAAGCTGGGTCTTGGGGATAGTTGCCGTAATTAGTGGAGTAACTTATCTCTTCAAGTCTCCGGGCACAGGGATATTATTTCTTTTTTTGGCCTTTATTCTATTACCTCCAGCAAACAAATTAGTAAGGGAAAAACTTAAGTTCTCCATTTCTGGTGGACTTAAATTTATTTTGTTTATTGTGTTGTTGGTTATAATAGCCACAACAATGGATAGTGGAGATTTATCTACAACTCCAACCTCGAAAATTAGCGATAAGCCAACAGAAACTCAGGAAAAAGTTGATGATAAAATCGACGAAGAACCAGTGAAGATTCAAGAAGAAAGTATTATCAAGATTTCAGCAGGGGATTTATATCAAGAATATAAAGATAATAGTGTAGCAGCAGATCAGAAATATGATGGAAAAAGGGTGGAAGTCACTGGCACAATTTATGATTTTGGCACTGAGCTTTTGGGCAGGCCTTACATTACTTTTGGTTTTTTAGAAACTCAAGCTGTTTTTAGCAAAAGTTGTGCAAGTCAGCTAGCAGAATTTCAGAAAGGCCAAGAAATTGTTGTTCAATGTAAGGTTTCAGGGGCCCCTCTTGGTTCTCCTGTTTTGGACAATTGTCAAATTAAATAGAAAATATTTTACAGAATTCCATTATTATGGCGCAACCCAGAGATCAGCATCTTGGCGTTCTTGTTCGCACGTCGCCGAAAGGACAGTTATCACAAAGGCGTCAGCTAAATCTTTGTATTTCTCGGTAGAGAAATAAATAATTTGATTAATCAACAAATCCGCTCCTTTCCTTGGGAAGAGTATATTTCCTTCTTTAATCAAATGACTAATAATTGTTAATCTAGCTTCTTTGTCGTTGCCGTGTACTGGAATACCTTCTGCTGGATATCCCTCATCTTGTAATGTGTCAACCAAAATCCTCTGCATAGCAACATCTTCAATATATAATTGAGTTTTATTGCCTAACCCAAGTGTGTCGGACAACAATTTAGCAGTTTCTATTATTTGAGGACCATTCAACCTTTTGTTTATTGGGTTAGGCAGAATATATATTCTTAAGTTTTTCCCAGAACCATATATATTTCCAGACACCATGGCAGTGTAGCAGGCGCCATCTTTTTGTGAAATAGCTGGATCAATTCCAGTAGCCGTATATCTAAAGTCCTCATTGTTTTTTGTTGGAGGCAACTCATCATAGTAATGAATCCAATCTTTATGGACAATTTGGCCTCTATTAGAAACAATTTTTAGTAGATATTCTCTTTGATAGGCGACTGTATCAATTTTTCTTTTTTCATCTTCGACATCTTGTATTGTTGGATATTTCCCTGGCCAAGCAATATTATTTTTACTATCCAATAGAGGAATTGCCTTAAAAATTCCATCCAACTTTTTGTTTTGAATTCTCTTTTTCATTCTCATCAGTAGAGAGTCTCGGTGCAATAGGTTTCCAATAAATATCGTTCTCGTGTCTCTGTCCCCAGCTGGAATTATTTCGCCGGTAATCCAATCTTCTATTTTGTCTCTATTTTCTATTGTTCTTACGGATGCCAAATCTTCAATATCATCGCTAATTATAAGGTCGGGTCTATATTGTTTATGTCTTATACTTCTAATTGTTTGTTCCATAGAAACAGCAGAAATTCTTGCGTCATACCAAGAAAGAACTAAAGAATAAGCGCTCCATTCATCACCACCTTCCTGTTCTTCGAATGGCCCGAAGTCATCTCTTAAGAGTTGGTTACCCTCCAACTCTTTTTTGACATTATTTAGGAAGAGCTTTGCTTGTCTTTGTGTTTGTCCAATAATCACAACGAATTTTTTTTGTTGTTTCCCAAAAATAGACCAGATTGGATATGAAACATTCATAATGCTAGTTTTCGCAGATCCTCGAAATGCCACTATAACCATATTTTTGATTTCTTCATTTTCAGTTAAATCAAAAAAATCTTTATGGAATGGTGCTGATTTATGTTTGATATAATGGCTAAAGTAGATGTTGAAGAACCATTGATGACTTTCTCTGGCTATAGCGGTTCTTAATTTTTGATCGTTCAAAATTTTTTCCATTAATTTGTTATTTTCGTTAGTCATTTTTTTTATCGTTTAATTTATTAGTATCAGAAATTAATGAAGACAATAATAGAGCTTTTTTGATTAACTCTTTTTGCTCGGGGGATAATTGCTTGTTTTTATTTCTGATTTCACCTGATATTTTCAATTTAGGTGCATATGCTTTATGTCTGTTTTTAAGCCAGAATATAATGGCGCCTAGATTCCTATCCTTAATGGCGGATATTAGCTGAGATTCTGCTAGATCGTTCATTAGTTCATTTCCTTCTGAAATTGCTTTCTCGACTCTTTCGGAAAACTCTTTGTCTTGTTGTTTCCATCTGTATAATGTAGATCTAGATATATTCATCTTTTTGCAAGCAAATTGGATTATAGGAGTCTTTTTCAGGTTATCAATTATATCCTCTTTTATTTTTTGATTTTTTTTCATACTTATATACTTAATATTAATTAAATTATTTAATCCACTTTTTTAACTTTTTTGCCAGTAAAGTTTTCCCATCTTTTTTTAATAACCTCTGTGTAAACAGGGGATTTTTCTATTAAATAGCATCTCCTTTTCATTTTTATAGATGCTATTAGAGTTGACCCACTACCTCCAAATGGCTCGACAATTAGATCGTTTCTTTTGGTTAATACTTTTATGTATGGAATTAGTATCTCTACTGGTTTTGTACCGAAGATTATTCCTTGCCCAGAACTTTTTTCATCAGATGCTTTATACTCTATGAAGTCAGTTGGGCAATATTTTTTTCCTTTTTTATAATTCTCCCAGTGTGGCTTCCCAGAAGTTGCAAAAAGGGCATTTTCATATTCCTGTTGTAATAATTCATTTTCATCCTCTAAATTTAGATTAATATTTCCTTTTGTTCCCGTTAAGGCAATATCGGTTTTATTAAAGAATTTATATTTGGCTGCAAACCCTTGGACACGATTGGGTAAGTGCCAAGTAATCGTATTGCGATATTTCCAATGTTTTTCAAGCTCATTCCAAATAGTGCGTAGGTTTTTGGGATTTTCAAACACAATAATTGAAAAATTGGTTTTTTGCACTTTAGCAATATTAGCCATCCATTTTTCGGTAAAGTCCGGTGGAAGTTCATCCGTCTCTAAATATTTACGATCACGCTTTATACCAAAACCCTCAGTAGCTTTGCCGTGTTTCTTTTTGCCCTTTAAGTAATCTAGAATATATGGTGGGTCCGTAAAACACATATTTGCCTTTTGTCCGTCCATTAGTTTCTTTATATCTTTCTCTATTGTTGAATCGCCACACATTAATCTGCATCCATCCAGTTCATAAACATCTCCCTTTTTAACTTTTATATTCTTAATATCAAGTTTTCTTAATTCTTTTTCTAAATCAAATAATTCAGGATTATCTTCAATATCAAATATTTCATCTAATTCTTCACTTGAAAAACCAGCATCTGACAAGAAGTTTTCACTAAAATCAGATAAAAGTTTCCAATCCCATTCACCAACATTCTTATTTAACCTCAGATTTAATTCTTTTTCTTGTTTTTTGTTTAGATCAATATAGTAGACGGGGATTTCTTTAATGCCTAAGTCTTTCGCAATGTGGACACGAAAATGTCCGCCGATTATTATGTTCTCTCGACCTTTATGTTTGTTCACTATTATTGGATCAACCAATCCAAATTTTGTGATACTCTCTTTGAGCTGACTAATTGCTTCCTTGTTCCAGATCCTGGGATTATATAGAGCAGGGGACAAGTCCTTAATAGGAACTTGAGTGATTTTGAATTTTTCTTTTTGCATAATTACCTCATTTAGTTAATAAATTATTTATTTTTTATTTGGTTTTTTAATGTCTTGGTCATTGATACATCCAAGTCGCAAAAAGGTTTCGAACGCCTTTGGACTTCCATCTTTGAGTATTCTTTCATAAAGTCCGCCCACTGCGTCAGGAATTTTTCCTTTTACCCATTCGGAAATGGATGCGAATATTAAGGGCCAAAATTGGGGATGTCTTTTCCAATCTGTAAGGGTATCCTGACAGACTCCGATGACCCTTGCGAATTCTTTTTGATTTTTTGGTTTTTTAAATTGTCCTGGAGTAGCAAGCCAATCAACAAAGCTGAGAAATTCGGGGACGTGTTTTATTCCCTTGATTACAAATTGATAATCGGAATGAGACGGAGTGGTTTTAATAATTTTTGTTTTTTGTTTTAACATATATTTGTGTTTATTATTGATTAAGTCCTCTGGTTACTAATAATGTATGCAAAGCTCAATAACAAAAAAAACCACTAATTCAATTAGTGGTTTTATAAGTAAAATAGCTGGAATCGAAAGAATTAAATCATGTTTGATGTCTTTTTCTCTTGTCCATTATGTTACTGATATTTTTAGCTTGTTTAATATGATCTTTGGTATAGGCGCGATAATATATTTTTTTGTGTTGGATGGGAGAGTATATTTCGTAGCGTTTAGGTTTAATTAACTCTAGTTTTTCCCAACGCCTTAAGGTATCAACGCTTTTTTCAATAATTCCAGAAAAAGTCCTGATTTTCCAGCCCAATATATTATTATAAGCATCTTTAGCGTCGTAGTCGGGGATATAAGCTTTATCATTATTTATGTCTTCGTTTGATATTGAATCCAATCTTGAGGTTTTACTACCGTCTTTATTTTCAATTTCTTTATCTAATGAAATATGATTAAAATTTTTTGTGTCATCTTGAATATATAAATTTATTCTTCGTTTTAATTTTATTTCTAGATAGGCGGTTAAAGGATATTCCTTGTTATCAAAAATATGCCCGAGATTTACTAATTGTTTGCCATAACCAATAGGTGCAATTAGACTTTTAAAATTGAAATTTTCCCCTTTTTTTAATTTCTCTGTGCTCAGGTAGCAAAATTGAAAATCCTTAATAAAATTATTTATTTCGTTTTTGATTACTGCCATCAAATTTTCTTCAGAAAGATTACACGATTCCTTCTTTTTAGTTTTTTTGCATAATTTTTTGGCTAGTGGCATAAATAAATTAGCTAATTGTTCTCTATAGTATATTTTTATTCTTATGTCAGACATAGGCTTAATGGTAGCTACAGAAACCACGTGGTTCATAATTTCTTTGTATATTTTTGTTTTCGAAAGATTTTTAAGATCACTCGTTTTTTTAAATGGTATTTGTAGATATCGTAGAAAATTTTCTATATTTAGAGCTGGTATTACATCAAATCCATAAAAATTGTCCGAAAATTGATATAATTTTTTCCATTCTTTGTTAAAATTTTCAATAAACTTTTTGTCATCTTTGCTAGGACAAATATCTAGATGTTTTATTCCTAAAACGATATAGAAAGCAGATTTAAAATATTCAGTTATAGCTATAATAAAATTAGAAAAGCCCTGTTCCCTAACATTTTTTTTGTCACAACATTCCATAGAAATTTTAAACGCCGAAAACATCGCTCTTTTTAGGTCATCTCTTTTCCTAAATACATTTGAGTTTTCTGACGGTTTTATTTTTCCATAGTATATTAGGCCTTGCATGGCGACGCTCAATATAAATTTTTTTAGAAGGTCAAATAGGAAATAAAAAATTGGAATTTCAACTTTTTTTTCATTTAGGAATAATTTGTCCCTGAGTCCATAAAGCCAATTATCGTTTATTAGTATGCCACCACTAATAATCCACTTTTGGTATATCATTAACAATTCAGGATCATTCTTGATGTAATTAAAATAGCATTTCTTATAGCATGCTATACTTTCATCAACGGGAATGGGGATATCAGAAAATGGTTCTTTGTTGATTTTTCTTTTTTTGGACATTTGAATTTAAAATACTTATAATAAAATATTTTACCATTTTTTGAATTGACCCTCAAGGTGGTTTAGTTTATAATACAGATAAAGATAAAAAAATAATGTGCGTTTTCATAGAAAAAATTCATTATAGATAAGGAGATTAAATTGGCAATAGTTGTTCGTAAAGGGTTAATTTATAATTTAAATTTGATTTATGAATCAAGGTTCTTATTCAATATATATAGATAAAAGGCATATCAGGACTGCTTTTTTATTAAATAAAAGCAATAAAAAAATCAAAAGAATTTTCGATGATATTTTTGATCGTAATATCAGAAAATGGGGAGGAAGATTTAATCCGATTATTTTAACAGATAATCGTAAAATTGGAGAAAATGCTTGGGATTTCTTATGTAGTTACGATCCAGATTTCATTCAGACTTTTTCCAGTATAGACAATAAAACAATAGAGAAAATTGATAATTTTTTATCTCCTATTTTGTTAAAGAAAAACGATAGATTGGGAGATATCGTTACTAATACGATTTCCGTATTCCCCACACTTGAAAATCTAAAAAAATTGTCATTAAGTATTTATAGAGAGAATTTTAAATTAGCAATATTCGACTTAGATAGGGATACCCCGGATTACATTAAAAAATTTATTAAGTATAATTTTGGGATAATAGATAAACGTGATTATATTTTAGGGCAAATCAACGAGAAATATAAAAGTATTTATAAAATTAAATCTTTAGAAGATTTAAGCACCTTTTTTGACGAAGCAGGGGAATACAGAAATGACATTATTTTCCCAATACAACTATGTTCATTAGATTCTAATATTAGGGAGCCAGAATATGACCATAATTATGAAAAATTTGAAGTTATAATTGGAGACGGAATCAATAATTTAATTTACCATTGGAATAGAAATTTTTTCGTTAAGCCATGGCTTAGGCCGAAGCTTACTAATATTTGGTTACCGACAAAGATAGCGAAAAGTAAGGTTGTTTCGGAAAAGATATCTAAATTTATTAATAAGTATACGGATTTAACAGGAAATAGTAATAATAGGGGTGTCAGGTTTACTAGCTTTGACATACCCCTTAAATCTTTAGAGGAAATAACAAAAAATAACTTATCTTCAAATATATATAAGCATCATCTTATTTATAATGTAAAGGAAAATGATTTTAAGGCACCTAAGTTTAAGGATTATTCATGGAGTATATATGGACTGAATATGATGGAGAGGAAGACAGGAAGAGGACAGAGTGAGAAGATTAATCTTAGCAATCCGGATATAAGCAGAGGTAGTGGAGGAGGACAAGATTGGATGGCAGATATTTATATAGAGTTTAGGTCAAAAAATTTTAGTCATATAGAGGGAAAAGAATTTTATTGGCGGTTACCCCCGAGAAACGTTTTAGCTAAGCGAATAATAAAAAATCCTAAACATTCAAGAATTAATGCAAGTGGTTCATTTAGTGTTTTAGCACAGACAAGATCTTCTGTATTAAATAATCAAGACAAAAGTCTATTAGTGATTAAATTATTAAGTGACATAGAAATTATAGAATCGTTTTTTGATAAAGATTTTTTGCAACGTGGCGATATCAGAAAAAACAAAAAAATAAATTTACGTGTGAATTTTTCGAATAACGGCAAAAACTTAAGAGGATTAATTAATTTATTTGGAGATTTATATTGCGCCTATCAAGTATTTAGTAAAAAATACTGGAGAGAAATATTTGATGAGATGTCAAAAAAGGAAAAAATATTTAATAATACTCAAAAGGAGACAGTCAGAAATATATTAGAGAAAGAAGGAAATAATGAGAAAAAAATAGACAAAGCGACGGAATATTTATTTAATTTAATAAATGGAGTATTAAATAATGAAGAATCCCTTCCCTACGATTATCTAGAGAAAAAAGCTAAAAAAGAGATGGACGAGTATAACAAGGTAAATAAAGTAAAGGGAAAGCAGAAGTTAAATAAGGAAGAACTAAAGAAAACAATAGAGTCCTTAATAAATTTACAGGTCTTAATAATGGGGATTTGTCCGCATTGTCTTAGTTGTGGGATGAAAAATTGGTATCCAGTAGATGATGTAAAAAGAGTTTTAAAATGTAGGGGTTGTAATCAGGAATTTCCTTTAGTGGCTCAAGAAAGGTGGCTTTATAGATTAAATTCATTAGTTAAAGAATGCCATGCCTTTCAGGGACTTGCTCCAGTTATTATAGTTTTAGGTGAATTACTTAATCAATGTAATTATTTTTTTGTTTATAGCGCTAGTTTAAATGTTTATGAAGGTAGAAAAAAGCGTCCTATAACAGATTTAGATATCATTTGCGTGAGAGATGGTAAATTTATAATAGGGGAGATTAAAAAGGATCCAAAAGCTTTTAAGGAGCGCGATTTTTTGAAGATTAAAAAGATAGCGAAGAATATAAGACCAGATATAGTTTTATTTTCTTCTCTGGGTGATCCCCCAAAGGGGACGAGATTAAAAATAGAATCCCTTAAAAAAGAATTAGGACATCTAGGAATAGATGTATATTGGCATCCGATTAGTGATTTTGTTTCAAAGCCTAATAGTTCTTTCGGAATAAATAATAAAATTTATTATTTATCATAACCGTGGTAGTAAGAATTCAAGAGGGCAGGTTTAAAAAAATAAAGTATGTTTTCAAAGGAATTCACAGGAAAATATAAGGATTTTTATAAGAAGGACTTCAACGGAAATTTTTTTGATGAAGAAACTTTAAGACAGACGAAAAAGTAAAAATATATTTAAGTCAATTTTAACCTTTATTCAACCTGTGCTTTCAAAAAAATTTATAAAAGAATTGAAAGAAAATTGTAAATTTTATCTAAAGTTTGAAAAAATATTAGAGATAGAAAGTGGGTGACATAAAATTTATGAAATACTTGAAAGATAAATCTTATTATGATATTCACTACGATAGCTTTACTGTAGAAGAATGTCGTCGCACGGAAAAGCACTTTGATGATATGATTCGTGGCTATTTCAAAAAATTTAAAGATAGTAAGAAATTAGAGGATTTAGTCAGGGCAACAAGAGCGGCTAAGGGCGTCACTTTGTATTTCATAAAAGGTCAACGTTATGAAGAAAAAGAAGATTATATAAGAGAGTGGATGAAAAGAGATAGGCAACGGGACGAAAAATTAGAAAATGCTCAGCCTTTAAAAGGTGTTGTCTGCTCTGATTGTGGCTCAGAGATGAATTGTACAATAAAAGATCTACACGATAAAGATGATTATGGAGTAGGAAGTAATGGCGAAATCTTGTTTTTCTATAAATGTCCCTCTTGTGACAAGATGAGAGCTTTTTGGGAAAATGGAAAGGAATATAAGCCGAGAGAAAACAAATGTTCGAAATGTAATGCTATAATCAAGAAAGAACAATCCAAAAGAGAGGGAAACAAAATAACCACAACTTATATCTGTTCAAGTTGTGGACACAAAGAGGTTGATATTTTAGATTTAGACGAGGAGCCAGAGATAAAAAAAGAAGATAAGAATTTTGAAAAAGATAGAAAAAAATATTGTCTATCAGAAGACGAAGGGAAAGAATACATAGAATCAAAAATTAATTTAGAACGATTGAAGAACGCAACAGAAAAGATGGAAGAAAGAATGAAGAATAAGGGTCTCTATAAAAAAGTAGAGGATATAAAGAAACTAAAAGTTACGGAATTAAAAGATTTATTAGATAAAGCATTAGGAAAGGAAGATTATATCCAACTAGAGTTTTCTCAACCAGAGATAGGCCAGTATGTCATTATCAGTTTTACCATTCAAGATAAGAAATCCAAGAGGGAAGAATACAACAGTAAGAATGAACTAAAAAAATTGGTTAATAAAACTCTTTCCAACACAAACTGGAGATTAATGAGTGAGGGTGTAGATTACAGATTAGGGATTTTATCTGGAAGATTGAAGGGGTTAGAGAGGGAAGAGGATTTAATAAAATCAGTAAAAAATAGTAATAAAAAATAAAAGATATAATTTTTATGCCCCATATATATGGAAAAATATATGCTGAGATTCAATCGGCTGGCTTATTAAATCATAGATTTGTGGTTTTGATTGATTTGAGAAGAGATTCGGATACGCTCCGATCTTTTGTTGTCGAGCTATGTACGCTAAGAGCTTATTTATATGATATTGTTGATTCTCCCGTACATTTGGAATTATTTATAACCTCAAGCCCATTGGGCATTTATGAAGTGCTAGAATTAACCCCAGTTGTATTAAACAAAGATATAGCAGAGTATAATAAAAAGATTTTATCGATGGCCAAATTGATAAAAGCAGATCTGGTAGTTACTGAAGATGTAGAGGTTAAAGATTTTTTTAATATAGACAAGTCGAATTTTCTGGTAGAAAATTATAAAAGAGCCAAGAAAAGTGTAGAGATCTTTGTCAGAGGACATGAAGTTCCTTGGTCGTTTTCCGAGCCAATGTGGCATATGCCGTGGACAGTATTTTATTCTATGGGCGATGAGTTTGGCAAAGAAGCGTATAGAATTTATGAAACTAAATTTATAGAAATTGGACTAAACGGCGAAACAGTTGAGATTATAAGATCTCTATTGTTGAACAGAGTAGCGAATATTTGTTATACCAGAGACAAATTATTGTTTTATGTTCAACAGAGAAGATATGCCAAAAGACAGGGACGGGAAAGACAAGATTTTAGTTTTGAGGCATCTTATTATTTATGTCATTACTATCTTTTATTATGGGGCGGCGTTGACCAATTATCTCGTATATTAAATAATGCTCTCAATTTAGGAGTCAGTTGGTTCTCAGAAATTAGTTTAGCCAGAGATGATTTTGTTAGTAAAATTGTTGCAGTTGACAAGAATGTGGGAAATTTATATAGAGACGATGACTTTGTGAGATGGATAAAACAGTTAAGAATAAATAGACATCACACAGCGCATCAAGGAAGTATAATATTGTCTCCTATTGTCGAAACGCCAAAATCAGAACCATCTGACGAAGAGCTTCAAAAAGAAGCGAGGGCTAATCCAATGTGGGATATGATGAAAAGGACTCTATCTGAAGAGATGTTTGATTGGTATAATGCCTCGCTTAAACAAAGTATACGAATATCGAAATATAAAGTATTGATTGATGATGCGATGGTCATTCAAGATGGTAAAGAGAAATATATATTTAGACCACTAGCTAATATCGAATGGGATTTTAATAATTTTAGATTAATAACTTTAAATACTCTCGAATTATTGTACGAATTTTTAAAAAATAGAAAGAAAAATATTTGATTTTTACTGAGACACAGGAACATCCTTTTTATAGTGTCTCATTTGTCTCATTTTGCTTATTTGAACCCGACCGAGGTCCGTCAGTAAACCCAGTATTTTTATCCCCAGGAACTCCCTTTGGGCTTGATTCCTTAAGGTTCTGGACCGATGTGGGGAGCCAACCTAGTACGCGGTTCGAGAGACCGATGTGGGTCAACTAGTCGCCAAGAAGGCGATTTTTTGGTAGAATAAAAACATGAACACAAAAATCCTAATCATTTTAATAGTTTTAATCGGTTTAGGCGTAGGAGGATTTTTTGCTTGGCAAAATTTTTTTAATAAACCAGAGCCGATATCTTGTACTCAAGAGGCGAAGCTTTGTCCTGATGGCTCGTATGTCGGACGTACTGGTTTGAATTGTGAGCTTGCGGAGTGTCCTTCGAACAATAGTGAGCTATCTTCTAATTTTGGTAACGATCAGGTTGAGAGAGTTATCACGAACTATCTTTTGACCCAGAAGTATTTCAGTTGGAAAATAAGAGA
>Ga0268282_1000407_pt1 | contig 22391 bp, 32 predicted proteins | sample saktaG_12_FD_190133 | JGI IMG/M metagenome (GOLD analysis project Ga0268282, IMG submission 190133) | Saline water microbial communities from Sakinaw Lake, British Columbia, Canada - sak_2011_5_24_120m | ecosystem: Environmental > Aquatic > Non-marine Saline and Alkaline > Saline ...
GCAATCGGTATGTAAATTTCCTATTGCCTCGCGCGCGCGCGAACCCCCCTATACCCCCCCTTAAATTTATAAACTTATTTATACATCCGGCTAATCATTTCCTTAGTAGAAATAAACCCTTCGTCTTTATTATTTTTATAATCCCTTTTATTGTTATAAAAACTTCTTTTTATAAATTTCTTTATAACGGGACTATTATTATGGACGGAGGTAGGTTTATTAGGGGATTGATCATAAGAAAGAAGTAGCCATTCATTTGATAAATTCATTAATCCTGCACGATGATTTTTCCAAGATATTATTTTTAGAGTTTTAAATTCTTTGCAATATCTTTTGACGGTAGATTCTGATTTACCGCAACGATCCGAAATTGTTTTTAAATATGCTTTAAAACAGTTTACATGTTTTCTTTGCCCTTTACCTGCAAGACTTGCAAATTCTGTCATAACAATATAAATAGCAATAGCTGTTGTACGTTTTTTCCCTTGGTAATGTTCCCGGATTTTTTGAAACATTTTTGTTTCTTGCCAAGTAAAAGAAACGCCTTTTAGACTTAACGATCTAAGATTCACTTTAGTATTAGGATTTTGTTTCATTTTTCTTAAGTTCAAGCCATCTTTTTTTAGATGGGGTATTAAGCCACTCTAAATTGCTCTCAGGTACATAATTCAATGAACCATCTGGCATAGCTTGTCCCCCAGATATAAAGACCTTACCATGAATAGTTTTCTTCGAAGGGGGTCTCATCCAGAGACATTTTTCACCAGACCCTCCAATTCTTAATGGAAGATCTATATCAAGAGGGCATAAATTTTGATTACATCTATCAAAACGAGGGCATTTTTTGAGGTTATTATAGGATTCATTCTCAGTCATGTTTAGTTGATTGTTTAGTAATTGGGGCTTTATAGACAATTTTAAAGAGCAGGAGGAGCCTTTTAGCCATTTCCTGAGCAGTTTTATCGTCTATATCCTGATGGAATTTTTGGGTATAGATCGTTTTAAATTCTTTAATTGCTTTTTTGCTTAATAACATAAAACTCCAGATTATCTCTGGAGTTATTATATAAAATATGCAATTAAAGCATCTTACACGATTTGGGCCTAAATCATGTAAGACGTTTTTTTTGCCTGTTTCTTATCGTTTCAATTCTTCCTCTTCTTTTTTTTTCCTCCTTGCCGAAATCTATTCCGGGTATTTCACCATATATTTTTTCTTGCTTTTCCCAGTCTGAAAGGTTTGTTTTATCTAATTCTGAAAGTGTTTTTTCTACTCCTAAATTTTTTTTAGGATAATATCTTTTGTCAATACCTTTTTCTTCTTTTAACCATTTCTGTAATGCATTAATAATTTTCCAATTTTTTTTTAAATCAGACAAACTAGTACTTTCAAATATTTTAATAAATAATTCCTGTTCTTTTGTTTGTTTATTAAGTCTAATTTCAAAATCAAAGTTCATGTTTTTGGGCAATTTCAGAAATTCTTCAAAAGATATTTTATTTTCTAATTTTCTTCCTGCCCAAAGATTAGGTTGCATAAAATCATCTGTTAAAATATAAAAAACCAACGAATAGTACCAAAAATCAATTGGATATAATTTATATTTTCGACATAAACTAACAATGTTTTTATTAAATTTTTTACTTGTAAAAAGATCGTTTTGCAATACTTTGACTAAACTAGGCAGTTTCTTTTTTTCTCCTTTGGTTATTTTAGGAGGGAATTCTTTTTTTAATAGCGCTTTTTCAAGTGTTTTGTCAAAAATATTTTCTAATTCTTTTATTGATTCTGAAGCTTCTTTTATAGAATTTTTTTGTTTCTTTTTCAAAGCATAGATATCATGCAAAAAATTCTCATCATTTCTTAATAGCTGAATCGTTTGTTCAGTTTTTAGATTTTCGCATCCTTTAAGCCATTTTTCCATCTCTTTTTTATCTTTTTCGGAAATCATATTAATAATTTTATTATGCTTTATTCAGCCATATTTTAGCACTAAAATAGGGCTGAATAAAGCTAAAAATTGTAATTGATTAATGCAGTTAAGGAGGGTATAATTCAATTAGAAAAGATAACCAAGGCTATAGGCGTGTTGGTGGTTGAATTATTTAAATAATTTTATGAATCAAATTGTCTATATTTTAAAAAATGAATCAATGCCGGAGTATGTAAAAATTGGTTTTACTCACGGCGATGTTAAAGAAAGGCTCAGGCAATTAGACCGAACGGGCGTACCACTTCCGTTTGAGGTTTATTACGCCGCAACAGTAGAAGACGCAGAGAAAGAGGAAAAATGGCTTCATTCTATTTTTGCTGATCGTCGAGCGCGAGATAGCCGAGAATTTTTTAAGATGAACCCAGAATATGCGGCGCTTGCATTAAAACGAGTAGAAATTAGAGAAACCAAGATTGATAGCGGATTAACCCCGGAGCAAGAAAAAGAAGTTGATGAAGTAAAAGAAAGACGCTCAAAATTTCATTTTGCAAAATATGGAATACCTGTCGGATCAAAGCTAACTTTCACAAGAGATTCAAATATCATTGCCGAAGTAGTAGAAAACGACAAAATAAAAATCAACGGCAAGGTGAATAGCTTGTCTAGTTTTGCTATGGAATTGTTGGGTTATCAAAGACGACCGCAAGGGACGCTATATTTTGAGTTTGAAGACGAAATTTTAGATGATAGACGAAGGAGAATGGACGAAGGAGAACCAACAGATAAAGAAATTGAAGCGGCTGGAGATGCTTGGCTTCAACAACAAAGAGATATTGAAAGAGGAAAATAATTATGGCAAATAAATCTTCAAATAAAAGCTTGGGGAAGGCAAAAGATGCCAAAAATGATGAGTTTTATACTCGGTTTGATGATATTCAAAAAGAATTAAATTTTTACAAAGACCAGTTGAAAGACAAGGTGATTTATTGTAATTGCGACGACCCGGCCGAAAGCGCTTTTACCGATTTTTTCAAGTTGAATTTTGATTATTTAGGCATTAAAAAATTGATTTGTACCCGCTATCAAAAATCTAATTTATTTACTTATGCCGACCCAGTAAGACGAAGTGGTTACAGGTTGGAAATAACAGCAAAAAATAAAGACGAGAAAAAGCCCGTTAAAATAAATTTGAAAGGAGACGGCGATTTCCGTTCGCCAGAATGCGTGGAGTTTTTGAAACAAGCCAATATAGTTGTTACCAATCCACCATTTTCGCTGTTTCGTGAATATGTTGATCAGTTAATTAAGCATAATAAAAAATTTTTAATAATTGGCAATGATAATTCTCGAACTTACAAAGAAATTTTTAAATTGATAAAAGGAAACAAAATTTGGTGCGGTTATACAAAAGTAAAAGAATTTGGACAACCAGATGGAACTTTTAAAAAATTTGGTAATGTTGGTTGGTATACAAATTTAGATGTTAAAAAACGACGCGAAGAATTAATTCTATATAAAACATATAAAGGTAATGAAAAAGATTATCCAAAGTATGACAATTATGATGCGATTGAAGTTTCAAGACTTAAAAACATACCAATGGATTATAGTGGAGTAATGGGTGTCTCCCTAAGTTTTATTGATAAATATAACCCTGAGCAATTTGAGATTTTGGGTAGTGATTATAATGTTAAACAAGGTCTTCTTTCCGACTTGGTAAATCCAAATTGGAAAGGGAAAATAGATCGCGGATATCTAAATGGGAAAAGACTTTACGCACGCATTTTAATCAAAAATAAAAAAACAGCAAAATAAAATTATGAAAACAATACACAAAAGAATAAAAGTAAAAGATGTTTTTAATGGCTACCAAGACAAGAATTGGGACGGTGTTGTTGGCTATGGCGGAAAATTGGATATTCGTCCAATTTTCCAGCGCGAGTTTATTTATAATCCAGAAAACGAGCGAGCGGTGATAGACACAATTTTAAAAGAGCATCCGCTCAATTTGATGTATTGGGTTAAAAATGGCAACAATTTTGAATTGCTAGACGGGCAACAGCGGACATTGTCAATTTGTCGTTTTCTTGACCACAAATATCACATTGAACTCAATGGTGAAAAAAGATATTGCGATACATTATTGAAGGAAAATTTAGATAAAATCAATAATTACGAATTAGATGTTTATATTTGCGAAGGAACGGAAGGGGAAATTTTGGAGTGGTTTAAGACGATAAATATCAAAGGTAAAGAATTAAACGATCAAGAATTATTAAACGCTACTCACACAGGAACTTGGCTTACTGACGCAAAAAAATATTTTAGCAAGCCAAATTGTGCTGCTAAGGGTTTAGGAGAAGATTATATTAACGCCAGAGTGGAACGACAGGAATTTTTGGAAATCGCTTTAAAATGGATAAATAGCGGAGAAGCGCAAAGTTATATGGCTCTTCACAGGAATGACGAGAATGCAAAAGAATTGCAGGATTATTTTGCTAATGTAATCAAATGGATTGGAAAAACTTTTACAACTTATCGCAGAGAAATGAAGCATGTAAATTGGGGCGAGTTGTATAATCAATTTAAGAATGCAAAGCTTGATGCCATTAAATTGGAAAAGGAAATTGTCAAACTGTTGGAAGACGAAGAAGTTGGTAACCAAAAAGGAATTTATGATTATGTTTTGACAAGAAACGAGCGAAGCTTGAATTTGCGAACTTTTGATAATAAGACCAAACGCCGAATCTACGAAAAGCAAAAAGGAATTTGTCCGCTTTGCAAAGGAGAGGATAAGAAAAAGAAATGGAAATTTGAGGAAATGGAAGCCGATCACATCAAGCCATGGCACGAAGGCGGAAAAACTGTTTCAGAAAATTGTCAAATGTTATGTAAACCAGATAACCGAACTAAATCAGGGACATAAGATCTATTTATGGATGGTTTTATATTTTAATTATTATGATTAGTTTTTCAAAGAAATTAATTACAAAATATAAGCATTATTTTAAGCAAAGGTTTCACAAGGAACTTTCAGATGAGATTGCTAATGTACATTTAAAAAATCTAGCTGAACTTTATTGTACCTTTTATGAGATTAGTAGAAAAAAAGATAACCACTTCTATCCAGCTAAATGAATATATAGTGAGTAGTGGTATACAGGGGTGTTAATTTGAATGTAGACGCAGATTAGCTATACTAGCTAAAAATTGGAATGTATTTTTCCGGGTTTTTTGTGTTAGAATAGAACAAGAATAAAATGAGAAGTTATTCGTAAAAATGAAATTATTAAAAGATGGCACGTATTTAATTGAGATTGATAGTAGGCTTTTGGAGTTAACCGAAAAAGAAAAAGAAATAAAAGTGACAGAGGACGAATTCCGAATAGCGCTAAAAGGTTATAGGCTTGACGAATCTCTGATTGTTTTAGCCGAGATTTCTGCTAAATTATTCGATCCTAAATTTACTGAAAATGCAGTTTGGAAAAAAGAAAGAGTTGGTTTTATTGTCCACAAGCCTAGCAAGCAGTTTGTGACCGATTTTGCTGTTGAATACATCGCGAACATTTTATTAATCTCAGGTTCAAATAATTTTAAAAGAGAAAGTATTAAAAACAAAGACAATATCGTTGGTCTATTTAGTATTTATCACAATTCAATCGTGCAGCCGATTGATAGGTCAAGTAGTGCACCGTCGCTTTTGGTTCCGATGTTTTACCAGCAAATAACTAGCCAGCAAGACATTAAAGATGTCTTTGTCAGGCAGTGGCTAATTTTTCAAAAATCACAGGAATTAGTGAAAGAAGATAAAAAGATTGACCTCGATCAAATCTTGATCGATAAGAGTGGTATGAGCGTTATTGAATATGTTAAATTATGTTTTCTGATTTTGGCAGCAATACTAACGAAACCAAGATTTAGTTTTGGAACTTTTGAAAATTCTACTATTCCTGGGTTGGATGACGTATTAAACAAACAAAAAATCTCAGCAATCTTAAAGCAGTTATCGACGACACAGAATGAATTTATTGAATTGGATAAAAAATACAATTCGCGACTAAAGCCAGAATATACAAAAAGTCGATATAATCCTTTATGGGAAAAACCTATTATTGTATTGAGAGATAATGATTATGTAGCACCAAGTTTAAGCGCATATGTAAAAGGGGCCATAAGGGGACTGTATTGGATATTTGAAAATTTAAAAGGAAAATCCTTCAGAGATTACTTTGGCACTTTGTTTGAAAAGTATTGTGGAATGGTTATCCAGGATATTTTTGGTACAGAAAACGTAAGGCCAGGAATAAAGTTTGGAAAAGAAAATAAAGAATTTTTTGACTGGATAGTAAACAACAAGAGCGAAGTAATCCTTTTTGAAACAAAAGGATATCAGTTCCCGTTAAAGGTTCTGCAAACTGGTGATTCTAAACTCATCAGAAAAGCAGTCTTTCAAAAGCTAGTAGAAACAATAAGGCAAACATATCAACGGTGCCAAGACATTCAAAAAAATGACGAATTAAAGGAATTTAAGGGAAAGAAGAAAGTCGTTGTTGGAGTGTTTTACAATATACCATTTGTATCAACTAATCTATATGATACTGACATTAAATTGGCTTTAAATGGTCTTAATTCTGCTTACCCGGGTATCAAAGACTTTGAATACATATTTCTATCAATCGAAGAACTAGAAAGATATACTTATGTAAAAGATTGTATTTCGATTGAATCACTAGTAGCTAGGGTTAAAAATACACCCGGTTCAGGCGTGTTGAGTGAAATAAGTAAAGTTTTCAAAGAAAATAACCTATTGCCCGAACATCATAAAAATTTGTTAGATAGAAAATTTAAGGATTTCTATAACCAAGAATTAGGTATTTTTTATTCTGAAAATGAGTAAATCGGGACGCAATGGTATTTATCCGTGGTTTTGAAACAGGTTCTAACATCGTCCAGTCCCCGGAGCAATCTAGGACAAGCAGGGTCAAAAACCCTGTTTTTTCTTTTATTTAAGCTTGTTTCTTGCGGTTCGAAAACCTTATTAAGCCTTGGCATCCAGTTAACTAAAAAATCGAATGCTAAAGTATAGTTTGGCGTTATTTTATCTTCGTTTTTACTAAGGTTCGAAAATACATAGCTTAAAAGCATCCTTTTTTCTTCCGTGGTAGTCCTTGGGCTCTGATAGATATCTTTTGCTCTTAAAGCAAGCTCGTGGATAGCATAGCCGGCCTCGTAGTAGCTTGTACGGCTTTCGCTGAGCTTATTTAGGGAATTTAGTGCTTCTTCTTTATCTTTTGTGGCATCTATCATCATTTTCTCGCATAAAGTTGGTTCTATTCTTCCATCAAGTTTATCCCGGTAAGCACCTTCAATTCTTCTGTCAGAACTTACTATTATTTTATTTAATTCGTTTCTTTTTGTATCATTATAATTTATTTCGTCAGAGTGGCTTTCTTTTAATGCTTTCCCAAGCCATTGTATTATTTTTTCGTTTTTTGGTGCAACCTTGTCGAAATAAGGGAATAGCTGTTCTTCAACTTTCTCTTGCCTGAGATATGTTTTTTGGTTGCATTTTTTATAATGACTACAGTGTCCGTACCAATGTCCTTTTTGTGTTTCCCAAGTTATAGTTCCACCACATTCTTCACAGAATATTTTGGCTTTGAAAATTGGAAGATGTTTTTTGTATTGCGGGGCACCTATTTTTCTTGTAAGTTTTATCTGTACTTCATTAAATAATTCTTGAGATACAAGTGGTTCGTGCGATCCTTTGCCAATTTTTCCATTCCAACGCGTTTTCCCACAATAGAAGGGATTGGAAATCAGTTCGTGAATCCGGCTTTTGGTAATTTTATTTCCGTTCGCGTTTCTTAGTCCTTCTTTGTAAAGGATTTCGTTTACAGCTTTTAACGAATAGTTACCAATTGAATACATCTCAAACATTTTTCGAATGAATGGAGCTTTTTCTTCGTCTACCACGTGAATCTTATGTCCTTTATTTCCAATAGTTTTATATCCCGTGGGAGGTTTAGTTGGTAGCCAGCCCTCTGCAAGTTTTTCTTCTTGTCCTTTTTTTACTTCTTCGGATAGGTTAGAGATATGTTTTTTAGCTAGGACAATTTCAATGTCCCATCGGAATTTTTCATCTGATTTAGATTCTTTTGAGATAATAAGGTTTTGCTTTACAAAATGTATTTGTCTTTCATCATTTTCTCCAAGCCAGTCATTAATAACAACAGCATCTTTTAAATTTCTTGTAAGCCTGTCAACTTTTTCACAAACGATGATAGCGATTTTATTAGTTTTTGCATAATTAAGCATCTCAGTGAAAGTTTTTCTTTGATATCTTCCGCTAGCCGATTCAGATATTGAAAAAATCTTTGCAATTTTAAAGCCCTTTCTATTAGAATATTCCTTTAGAAGTCTTTCTTGCGCTGGTAAAGAATAACCAGTTTCTTCCTGTTCTTTGGACGACACCCTACAATAAATTACTGTTTTCATATTTTTATTTTTAATACAAAAAGGGATAGTTCTGCTGGACACCGTTCTCTTTCAAAAACAGTAGGCAGAAACTACCCCTTTTTGTCTTTGAAAGCTGATTACGGTGTCCATAGTTATTATAAGACTGATTTGATTTTTAATCAATCTTTGTATTCAACGTCTTGATTATTTATAAATTGAAATATTCTATTTAGTATATGCATTATAGTTAATCATTAGTTCTTTGCTTATAAATTTTATTACTTTAATCTCTGATCATCTATCTCTTAAGAAGAAAATCTATTAGTGTTTTTTCTCGGTCTGCTAATTCTTCATTTGTTAAGTCGGCATATCTTCTTAGAGATGGTTCTTTAGAGATAATTTTTTCGGACCAATCTTCAAAGTATTGAAGCCATAGCTTAACTTCTTGTGCACTCCCGGTTCTAATGATTCTTTTATATAAAGCCATAATTATATCAGGCGTTCTTTCTCGTCCCCATCGCTTTCTTTTTTCATAAACATCGGTCCAAAATCCTTCTCTGCTTTTCCATTCAGATAAAGTATCTTGTCCGACTCCAAACTTTTTTGATAGCTCTTGCTGGCTTTTAGGTGTTCTAAGAACGCTTGGTGTAGCAATCCACGTTATAAAATCTAGATATTCCATCTGATGTTTTAATCCTTTTAAGCTTTTATTTTTGGAGTTATTTGGAGTGGTTTTCATATTGTTTTTTATTGTTGTACAATCTGTCAAAATAATTTCTGATGATTGAGTTTAAGAGAGAAGACATCAAAGTATTTTTAGCAACAGAATCAAACTTAAGCTTTCTATGAAGCTTAATATCAATACGCACCTGTTTAGTTGTCTTTTTGTGTTTTTGTAATTTTGTCGACATTATATTCCTCCCGTTATAATTTAGTTAATACCTCCCTCCCTTCTCTCCCTCAACCCGAATATCCTTTATTTATTTATTGTATGATGCGCAAAATCTTTTTTACGCTTAAGGTTTTTTTATTCGGTATATCGGTCGTGTTGGTCGGTCGCCCGTAATCTCTGCTAAGTTTTATTTTATATCGTCTTAGCTAGCGCTACGGATACGCCCTCGTGCGATATGGTTCAAAACCCTGATTTACTTCTTTATTGGAAGCAAGTCAGGACTTTTAACTTTTTCTTTTATTTTGTAAAGAACTTTAGCCAACAGATCAAAATAGTCAACTAAAGTATTAGCCATTTGGCTGACCTCTTGATTACTAAGATCTTTATTATAATCTTTTTTTATTATTGTTTTAAACTCATTCAAGAGTAGTTTGCTTAACATAAAATAACGCTATTGTTTTATAAAGATTAGGAACTTTAGTAAATCCGTTAATTTTGGTATTCAAAATACCATTCTCTTTGCTGATATTTTTATTGATTATGGAGCCGACTGATTGCATTTAGTGTAATTGTAGTTTTAATAGATTGTAGTTTAAATATGATTAGTTCCTTTTGCGAAAATGCCTTGTAAGGCATCTGATTTTTGTGGAGTTGTGTCTTTAGATTACTTTGATATTTGAAAGTCTCAGGTGCGCCAACATAACCCCTTTTTATGCTGTCCTCAGGGATTAGTGAGTATGTCGAGGAATTTTAAGACTTTATTTTTTTCACTTTTTGCATAATCATCTTTGTCTACTAGTTTTTGAAACCAGTTATGAATTGTTTGTTTGTTAAAACCCTGTCCTTTTATCGTTTCAGCAAAACAGAGATAAGGACTCCAATTGTAATTTTTTTTTGTTATTTTACGAAATCGTCTTTCAAGTGATCTCATATTTTTCATATTAATTTTAGTTAGATCTTTAAGTCACTAGTTTTGTTAATATAATTTTGTTAGCTAATTAGTTAAAATGACTTTGTGGTTTAGATAAATTAAAAAAGCCAAAGCGTATTTACTTTGACTTTATATGGAAAAGTTGGAAAACGAGACGGATAGATCGTGGTTTTATTATGAAAGAATGTGCTTCGTGTGTGATTAATCTATAATCCTGTAGCCGTATGTTTTTATATTTTTAATAATGTCTTTATTTTTTGCATTTTTTATCGGAAGAATGCCGAGATCTTTTTTTAGATTTCTGATAACAAAAGATAAATTTCTTTTATTGACCTTTGATGTGTTGTCTCCAAGTAAATCTTTATAAGTTGCCATATGATCCTTGTTTGCCGCCAATTTTATAAGAACACGAAATTCCTCACTTTTTGGATTTAATGTTGCCTTAAATTTATTCAACTTAACATCTCCAGTATTCTCGTTTATTTTTAATTGGCAGTTTCTTAGCCGAATTGATAAGGAGTCGCTTGTTGGTTGATCTTTGTCTTCGTAACCTTGTATTTTTTCTTCTTTATTTTTGGCTATTAGATTTTTGTGATCCAGGTAAATTGTTTCGAATTTAGGTAAAATTTTTAGATAATAAATTATTTCGTTATCAAGCCGCTCTTTATTCTCTATTTTTAATGCTCCCCATCTTTGAATGTCGTGTAGTATCTCATCCTCTTTAATTGGGCTCGTTTTCTTTTGATGATTACCATTATTAAAAAATTTAATTTGGTATCTCAATAAATCTCCCTCCGGGGCAAATTTTATAAGTTCCCGAATCTTATTTAGTAAATAAAAAGTTTTTCTTTTGGCATAATTTTTTTCACCGTTCATAGTAATTCAATGTAATTATCATTTAATGTTGTGGATGAAAAGTTTTTGTTATATAATAATGGTATCAAATGTTAAGTTATAACGCAATGATAAAAAAGAGAAAAATTGAACATAAATCACTAACAGAGCTTCTAACTCTTAAAGAAACGTGTAAAATTTTAAGGTGTCACCCAAATACTTTAAGACAATGGGACAAGAAAGGTATTTTGGTTGCTGTTCGTTTTGGCGAGCGCAAAGATAGACGTTATCACAGAGAGGATATAGTGAATTTTATAAAACACAAAAAATATGAAAAAGATTGAAGTTAAAATTTTAAAAGATAATCGACCAAACACCAAAAGGAAAGGTTTGGCAATCGCAAGTTTAATATTTGGTATAATTGGTACTACAGCATTTTCAACAGGGAGTATTATCGCTATTATATGTGGGTATATAGCTCTTTCTAAAATAAAAAAACAGCCAGATGTATATGGAGGTAAAAAAAATGCTATTGCTGGCTTGGTTCTTGGTTATATTGGGCTAATACTTGCAATGGTGTTGGGTATTATGCGTGGACTTGTAAAAGTGAAATTAAATGAATTAGGATTTTAATTTTTTGTGAAATATGGAAAAGTTTATAATTATAGCTCTATTCATTCTCGGCGCACTGTTCTCTAACGCTTCACATATTCCCCAGTGGCTGCTATCCGGCGGCGTTAAGCCTAAACATTCCCATTGGAAATTATACGGAATTATCGCGGCTATAATTTGGATTTTACTATTGATCTTAAGCAATACTATTTTATAAAAATATGAAAAAATTTATAGATATGCTTATTGAAATTGGTATAGATAAAACTGTTGAATGTAAATTCAGTAGAAATGTAGTTATTGATATAATTCACGATATAATTCACAGTCAACAGTTTGATATTTTCGTTTCAAAACTTAATGTTGTAGAAAGAAGCCTACTCATAAAAGGTTTGTGTAAATTTGAAGAATATCCGCATATGCAGTTTGGCAGCACATCTCAAATAAAAAATCTAATTAAATCAATAGACGATGGTATTGAAAAAAGTAATCTAATAGATTGGTTGTTTATAAATAGAAAAAATCCTTACATCCCATATGGTTTTCATATTCCTTTGTCTATAAAATCTGAGGCAGAGTACGTTGATTACGAACAAAAAAGATCTGAACATAGAAAAAATATGCTGGATATAGATCAAAAAGATCACTTAGAAGCCCTTGAAAGAAAGCGAAAAAAGATACAAGAGCATTTAGCACGACATAAGAATAATAAATAATTGTAGAGAATTGGAAATAATTATGATGAATTGGATAAGGACACAAAACTCAAATAAGATATACTAGTACATAGTTTTATATTTTAATTATTATGATTAGTTTTTCAAAGAAATTGATTACAAAATATAAACATTATTTCAAGCAAAGGTTTCACAAGGAACTTTCAGATGAAATTGCTAATATACATTTAGAAAATCTAGCTGAACTTTATTGTACCTTTTATGAGATTAGTAGAAAAAGAGGTAGTAGCTAGCCTAGTCAGAAACCTTGTTTTTGTGGGGTTTTCGGTTTCTATGCTATAAAACAGGCTCTAATATTGTCCAGTCCCCAGAGCAAGTCACTTCTTATTATAACTTTTCTGTTTTCTACTAGGGCATCTACTAGTTTGGTTGGTCTTGCTTTAATAATTCTTTTATCTCTAACCCAGAAACCATCCCAAAAGAAAGATAAATAGAGTCTCTTAATTTCATAAGGGGCTTTTTTATATGCCTTATAAATATTTTGTGAAAGCATTAATACTTCTCTTATGGTATCAATATTAACATCATGTTTATTATCTATTTCATCTATTCCATTTTGAAGAAGAAGAATACCTTCATCACAACGCTCTCTTATTCTTATAAAACTTTCATCGGTTAAAACACCAGCTAGTAATTTTTCTTCAGCGATATCCCTCTTTTTCTCCATCGCCATTTTTTTATTCGATAGAATCTTTTTTTCTTGTACCTTTCTACTCTTTCTTTCTTGATAAAACTTTTGCACTTTTTGAATAATAATATTAATAAATTCTTTACTAAACTGAATGTTTTTGAATTTTTCTTCTATTTGTTTTTCTAATTCTTTTACTTCTATATTCTGCCCTTCATTGCTATGCCTTTTACTGCTTGCTGAGCAATGATAATAATCTACTTTTTTTCTATCACGATGTTTTTCTGCTGTATATCTTTGTCCACATATATCGCAAAAGACGAATCCTCTCAATAAAAAGCTATGTTTTCTTCTTCGGCAAGCATGCATATTGTGGCCTTCCATAATAGATAGAATTTGTTTATGCTCATCTAGAGTAATCATCGCTGTATGTTTTCCTGGTTTTTCTTGATCATTCCATTTCATTATTCCAGCGTAGAAAGGATTCTTTAAGGTGTTTATCATAATACTATTGCATACTTTCTTATCAGTTTTAGATCTCAGCCCTTTCTGATGAAGAATATCTATTATCTGTAATGCTGAATAATTACCTGATTGATACATATTTAATCCTTCTTTAATAAGCTGCCATCTATCAGGGTCGGGGACTACAGTTTTTTTATCGTTTATTGTTTTACTCATATAACCGAGGGGGGCCCAACCAGGCCACCAGCCAGAATTAAATTTCTCTTGTAATGCTTTTTTTGTTTTTCTACCGTTGATAGCTGATTGAAATTGATTGATGCTAGCTAAAATTGTGTCAATCAAATCTCCTTCGGGACTATCATCCAGCATTGGCTGCGCAACAGATATAAGTTTTATACCTGCCTTCTTGAGCATAGCTCTTATAGTAAGATGATCTTTAGTGTTTCTTGCTAGCCGATCTGTTTCTAGGACAACGACAGCATCAATAGATTTACTTTGCTGACATTCTGCAAGTAAATCTTTAAGGGCAGGTCTATTAAGATTAGTTGCACTTTTTCCTTCATCTTTATATACACCTCCTATTCGGTATCCATTATCTTTTATAAATCTACTACAAGATTTTTCTTGAGCATCTAAAGAATAACCTTCCTTAGCTTGTTCTTCGGTTGATACACGGCAGTAAATCAACGCTTTTCCAATTTTGTTATTTGTAACCATCATTGTTTTTGGCATTTTTTTAGATCTTATTAAAACTTTTTGGCTTAAACTACAAAGCCCGCACAAGGTTTTACAGCCGAAGTTGTTAGGTTGGACACCTAGACCTTATGCAGGCTTTATAAGAGGCGTCCAACCAATATTAATTATATATGCTTCTAAGATTGGAATCAAGATTTCTATTATTTGTTTATACAAGAGCATGGTTTATTTATGATAAAATTCTATTAAAATAAGCATTCATATCATAGGAAAAATTTTCTGGAAGATTTTTTTAAATTCGTCCAATAAGGGCATAGAGGGCATAAAGATAAGGTAAATTACAAATCATGTCTTTTGATAGCAGGTGATGCATATTATCTTCAAAACATGCCGTCCTCAGTACTCTTTAAAAGTAAGGAGAAATCTCAGAATGGCTTTTTTTTCATCCTTGGCATAATCCTGAGGATCAACTAATTTATGGAACCAAGATCGGATTGTTTTCTCCTTGAAATTTCTTACCCGAATCGTTTCGGCAAAGCATAGATAGGAGCTCCAGTTAGGATTTTGTTCTTCTATTTCATGGAATACCCTTTCTATTGATTTCATATTTTCTTATTTATACAATTTTGGCTTTTCATATTAATAATCGATACTTTTACGAAGTCGTCTTCGTTATTTTATTTTTATAGTTTTAATTGTTATTGTCTTTTAAATATTTATCGATAATATAATCTGCTAATTTTGATATAGTAGTATTTTTCTTAATGGCCCTGAGTTTTAAATCTCCATGTATCTTTATTGATACCCTAATTTGTTTTGTTATTCTTTTATTTATATTGTGTGGATTTGTTGACATAATGGTTTCCTCCCTCTTTTCTCTCTGTTTTAGTTTTGTAGAACCTTCCCATCCTTGGCTCTGCCCCTGGGTAATCATCTTAAAAAGAAGAAAACAGTAAAAGAAGAAAAAAGATTTTTATGATTTAACAAAATATTCTTTTACCCAGTACGCTGCCGCCCTAGGTGGTCGCTCGGAACCTTTGCAATAATTTATTTAAAGTTGTCATCACAGCACTCCGAGTATGCCCCTCTACAACTAGTGTTAAAGACACTGGATTAAAGTCTTCAAATTACTTCAATCCGCTACCTTTAACTGAATGATTTTTTGCTTTATTAATTTCTATTTGAGAAATTAAGAGATCAGCGAATCTATCGCTAGCTTCTTCAATCATTCTTGAGTTTGGTTTTCTATCTCTATTCTTATCAATTTTTTTATCAGGATTATCTTTGCAAAACTCTTTAAAATTTATTATTTGTTTATATAACAACATAATTTTTATTCATCATAGATTCTATTTTTAATGAGGATTTTATTTATCTTTTTGCCCTCTACTTATATATGACGAAAATTCACCGTGAAAAATTAGATAAAACAAAAAGCCCTGTTATTAAGGGCTTTTTTTAGATAACTAATTTTTGGTGAATTCACTTAGTTATTTCTCATAGACTTCTGGGCATTGTTCTTCGTGGAGTTCTTTTATACTTTCCTTAATTCCTTTTTCTTTTTTAGGACTTGGCGTTGATTTAGTTTCTGCTATTAAATTAATTTTAATTTTGTACATTTTTTCTTTTCTGTCACAATGGAATGGTTTTTCGTTAATCTTAAAATATTTTTTAAGCTTATCAGATAATAACTGCTTCTGCTTTTTACCCTTTACGGTAGCTATTGGGTTCTTCCATGATATCTCACCATTAGTTTTTGATAAATTCTTAAGAAATTCCCACTGTCTATTTGGAAGTTTTGTTCTTTTATCTTTGAAACCCATTTCTTCATAGGTGGTATGCCACACTTTCTTTTTTATCTTTATAATTACCTCGTGTCCATTTACAAATTGAATTGTAATATCTTCCCATTTAGCATTGAGAAACGGCGAGAGTTTATCCGGAATTATTTTTTGATCTGATTTTTCTATTCCTTCTTGCACCTTTTCATAAAAAGAATAAAACTTGTTTTTATTAACCTTTATATACGCGAAGTCTATATCTTGATTAGGCTTATGTAAAATTTCTAACACTTCTTCTGTTTTCTCAAGTTCTTCTAGGAGTTGTTCTCTTCTTTTGCAATGTCGTTTTTTTTGTATTTTGGTATTACATTTCTCAGGAAGCAAAGGTATGGAGATAGAGTTTAATGGATCCACTATCTCAAGATTGTCTTCAATATCTTCAAGAAGTTCCCACAATTCTAATAATGGTTTTCCAGATAGCTTTTCAATTGTTATCCACTTTATTATAGCCATTTGTATTTGATTAGTTCTTATCTTTATTTTATAAAATTTTGATTGTTTTTTCAATACTTGATAGGTAATATCATCTATACCCGTGGAAATCTCTTTAAAACTTTTATATAAAACAAAAAAAAGCCGAAGAGTTAATTAATTAACCCTCCGGCTTCTTGGTAGTGCAAGGAAACTACCTTATATCTATGAGACTAGCTTTGAAACATTATCAGATTCTCATCATCTTGGAATAATCCTTCACCAATAAAAGGTTTAGAATACATGCAGTTTGGAAAGCTTGAACAGCCCCAGAAGTGATAGTGCTCTTTAGTCTTTTTGCTGATACCAGATTTTTCAATTAGAGGAGAGCCGCAATCTGGACAAGCTTCACTTTTATTTTCTTCTTTTCTATCTTCCACAGACTTTTCTTGGATTATCACTTTATTACTTTTCTTTGAATCAATCACTGTGTTATTAGTAAACTTTCTCAGTTCTAGATAAGTCTTCCAAACCTTTTCTGATGTCTCACCACGCAGGTTAAACATTAGGCTTTTGCTTAAAACCTTTCCATCTGGAGAAAAGTTAATCGTTTCGTTTAACTGCACAGGATTGTATTCTTTATTAGTTTTAATTTCCATAATTTTGTTTTTTAAGTTTAAGGATAAAGTCAGGAGGCCGACCTTAACTCCTCCCGACTTTAATATTTTTATCTCTTGTTAAGGCTTGGGACACGGAATTTAGAGATTCTTTTCTCGCCACAGTACAGATCCCTTTCTAGCGTCAAGCCAAAATTGCATTTAACACTTTGCAATTCTTCTAAACTAAAAAATCCCCATTCATCATTTCCGTCACCAAAGATACTGACATAACCAAAAAACGTTTTAGTTTCTGGATTATATTCAGTTGCATACCAGTCTCCTGCACCGGTTGGATTAAAGAGCTTTGCGATTACAATTGGGTCTTTGTCATTTTCTTGACTTCCAACCTTTGCAAAGCGTTCTATTAATTCTTTTGTAATTAATTCCATATTGATTTAATTTTGTTAATTTTACGAAGACGATTTCGGTTTTAAAATGGTTTCGACCAAAGCCATGTAAAACCTCGAGCGCACCCGCAAGGATAAGTGCTTTTAGTACATTGATTCATTTCGTTCTCTTTCTTCTATTGAATGTTTTGCTATAGTCTCAGTTAGATCTTCAATAGACGTTCCAATTTCTATCTCTTTATTTTTCAAGTACTCATTAACAGCCCTTCTGATTTGCTGGACTATTGGGGGCTGTCCACAATATTCTCGTAGTCTCCAGAGATCTTTCATTGTCTCTTCTGGAAGAGAAATTTTATAAGACATATATGTTAGGATTAAAAGTTAGTTATTTTTTCGACCTTTGAACTCTATCTTTTACGACCATCCATAAGTAGGAAAAAAATAAAGTTTTCATAATTGAAAACATTTACTCTTATAGATGCCCGTCATTGGAGAAAGACTTTTATTTATTTTCCTTTCCCCCCAATGGCTAGTTTTATCAATATATAAAAAACTCTTAACCCTCCCATTAGGATTAAGAGATAATAAAAAAAGGCAGGTCTTTTACCTGCTTATATGCGAAATCGTTTTCGTTTAGATTAAAACCGTGCGCGTCTTTATAGAGGAATAATTTTAAGTTAAATACAGTAAAGTAATATGTTAAACTATAGTTAAGTTATAGTTAAGCTATGGTTCCCTTGTGTCATTAAGGTTGATTTTTTCCTTTAATAGGCAGAGAGTATTCGTTTATATAACGGGATAAAGAGTTTCTTCTTTCTTGTTTGTTTAGAAACGATATAAAGAATACGATCATGTTTTATTTAGTCATATTTTAAGAATGAAATATGACTAAATAAAGCTAAAATGTTGATTGATTAATATGGTTAATAAAGGTACAATTTTATTAGTAAAGAGTAAATAAAGATATGATAAAAAAGCATCAAAAAAACAAAGGAATTCAACCCATTGCGGGTGTTTCTTTATTTAGTGGTGGTGGTGTAGGCGAAATCTATTTATCAAAAAACGGAATCAGAATTAAGGTAGCGAACGAATTAATTTCAAAAAGGGCAGAGTTTTATAAGTATTTGTATCCCGAATGCAGTATGATTGTTGGGGATATAATGGATAAAAAAATATACGATAATATTTTGCACAAAGCTCTAGAATATAATTGTAAATTTCTAATAGCGACACCTCCTTGTCAGGGGATGAGCATTGCTGGTAAAATGAAAAAAGATGACCCAAGAAACTCCTTAATAATAAAGGTTGTTGATTTCATTAAAGATCTACAGCCAGAGAATGTCTTGATTGAAAATGTGCCTCTAATGCTTAAGGCCTCGATAATATATAGAGGTAAATTAATAAAAATAAAAGATTTTATTAGCAATGAATTAAATAATGATTATAAAATCTCGATGAATATATTAGATGCAGCAGATTATGGCACACCTCAAAGAAGAAAAAGAGCTATAATTCTTTTGTCAAAAAAGAAATGGGAACTTCCTCCTATTCAACCGAGAATAACTGTAGAAAAAGCCATAGGGTATTTGCCAAGCTTAGAAAGCGGGGAGGTGTCTAATATAAAATATCATAATGCAAAGACTCATTGCTCAGAACATATATTGTGGATGAAGAATACCCCTACTGGGCAGACTGCTTTTAGCAACAAAATTTATTATCCAAAGAAAAATGGAAGAAGAATAAGGGGATATCCAACCACATACAAAAGAATGGATTGGGATAAACCTGCCCCCACAATAACAATGTGTAATGGTGCTGTATCTTCGCAGAATAATGTTCACCCTGGTCGATGCCAAAAAGATGGCACTTATTCCGATGCAAGGGTTTTAAGTATTCTGGAGTTAATAATATTAATGGGGCTACCAAAAAGATTAAACATTCCATCTTTTGCAAGCGATAACTTAACTAGGCAAATTATTGGAGAAGGTATCCCTCCAAAGCTAGTCGCGTCTCTCGTAGAAAGAATGCCAAGCTTTAACTAATTTATTTTAAAGATGACTGATAAAAAAATAACATTTGAATTAAAGAGAATGGATGATATGGAATTTTCTGAAATCTCTCAAAGATACGAAGAATTTTTTAGTGGAATTATAGACTCGGATATGTTTTTTGCAGTTAAGTCGGCTAATGAAAACAAATATACAAGACTAGTTGGCTTATTGGATCGAAAGTTAAAATTTAAAAGCGGAACATTTGGAAGAGCGGATTTGCAATATGGTCGAAACATGCTTTATGGTTGGTTTCTAGAGGATTTATTTTTGGAACTCCTTAAAAAAAATAAATTTGTAGCTTCTGTTACACTCTTTGGTGGAGACAAAAAACACGATTTCTTTGAAGAAAATGAAAAAATAAACATATTCGGTGAAAAAACAACTATTCCTGATTTTGATTTAATATTAAAGAACGGTGGAAAATTATTGTTAGAACTAAAATCTGCGGCAAAGAATATCTTTTCTATAAAAAAAGGCAATGTGGAACAGTTGATAAAATCATTTGTTGCTTATGAAAAATTATCCATTATTATAATGGTTGATATAAATATTGGTGCATATGAAATAAAGGGGTTAGACTATTTCAAGGGACAGAAACTTTTTGTTAACCAGAGAATGGAGGGCCAATTGTGTTATGAATTTCCCGTGCCTCAAAAACCATTTTGTAAATTGTTAGACGAAGATTTTACCGTCTTTTCTAATAAAGACATAAGAAATAACCTAATGGTAGAAAAATTACTTTTACTAAAAAGAGCTAAGGATCTGGGGAAAAAAGAACTTGAAAAGATAATAATTAATAAATTGAAAATAGAAAAAATAGAAGAACAGTTTTTCTATCAAAAGGAGCTGTCAAGGGAAAAGATTGCAGAGATCAAAAGAAAAAATAAATTGGTTCGGATGTCTTGGCAGGAGATAAAAGAAAGGCTAGGTTAGAAAAATAAAAACTACAAGATTTTATTAGAAAACCACAAGACATTATTATTTTATGGATAAATTTGATAAAAAAATTCGTTCAAGAATAATGAGCTCGATAAAGTCTTATAGAAATGAATCTACGGAAGTTGCCTTGATTAAATTGTTCAGAAAGAATCATATTAAAGGGTGGAGGAGAAAACAAAAAATTTATGGAAAACCAGATTTTTATTTTCCAAAAAGTAAGACAGTAGTTTTTGTAGACGGTTGTTTTTGGCATGGGTGTAGATGCAGGAAAAGAAAGCCCAAAACACACAAATTGTTTTGGGAGCAAAAAATCATTAATAATAAAACAAGAGACAAAATTGTAAATAGTAAACTAAAAACAATGGGTTATACCGTCATCAGAATAAAAGAATGTGAGATTAATGATAAATTATCACTAGAATATTTTAAGCAAAAGGATAAATAAAATTATTACCAGAAAGAGACATAATAGCATCTATATATGAAATATTTTAAGGAGGAAAAAAAGAAATTGATCGCAAGGGCATTTGAGGATTTTAAGAAACTACGGAAATCGAATAATGTTTTGAAATTTTCTTATGATGATTTTATTGACTTTATCAATATAGGAGATTATGGTCTTATAGCATACAAGTTTTTTGCAGATGAGTATGAATTAGAGAATAAATCGGGAAAACTTTCAGTATCGGTTTACGAATTTTTGATTGCCAAAACAAGAAAGAATGAGAAAACTGCTGATGTTAAAAAAATTGGAAAAAAACTATTTGAGATTATGGGTTGATTAATATAGTCTTGTCCAGAATCTAATTTTATGGATTTAAATTCGGAGCATAAGTATACTTAGTTTGCTGTTGAAATATAATTCAAATATTCTTTAGTTCCCAAAATGGCTACTTATAAGTAAATAAAATTACTTTTTGATATATTAATATTGGACCAAAATAATACTTATGGTATTATAACTATGAAAACGGTGAGGCTAACTCTGTGGCTCTATCTTAATTGATGGAGCCATTTTTATAGATCATCATATTGAAAAAGCAAAATCGTTCTCAATTGTATTGATTTATGTTATTCTTTAATTGTAAGCACTAGATAATTAAATTGCCTAAGTTCTTAATAGAATATGGCACAAGCAACCGTTCAGGGTATCAAGCTCCTCGTCAGAGCACTCTGAACGGTCATATCCCGAAAGGTGTATGGGTAGCGAAAGCTATCGCTGGCGGGGAGCTTTATGTTTTCCGACGGCAAATTAATTTTATAAAAGAAAAAAATGAATCCTTTTCAACTTCTTAAGGAAAAGATGGAATTTCTTCCACTCCTTAGGGCGCCTTCTTTTCATAAAAAAACTCCTTCCTATCCTATACCAGGAGCAATGTTTATTTCTTTTTTCTATTTTTGGTTTAACGCTATAGTAATTATAGGAGCTTTTATTGGAATTCTTATCTATTGTATTTTTATAGGAAATGGAAAGATTTCTAAACCACCTATAAAAACAACTACAAGAGATGCATTAACTAATGAAGAAATAGAGCAGATAGATGAATGGCTTGCTTTAGCTATAGCTTCTTTTCAAATAGACCATTTTACAGGAGTGATACATTACTATTCTAAAATATTGTGGTTGGATCCACAGAATACCAAAGCACTAATTGGTATGGGCTCATTGTATTTCAAAACAGGTGACCCCCGCGGAGCAATAAAATACTATGATAGAATATTAAAAATTGACCCACAAAATAGTTATGCGTTAATTGATAAAGGAATTTCTCTTAAAAAATTAAAAATGTATCAAGAAGCAATAGATTGCTTTGATAAAGCACTTAAAATAGATCCTAATGATGAATATGTTTTAGATCACAGAGAAAAAGCGAGATTGTTTTTAAATGGATCATTTAAGGAATGATGTTTTAACATTTTGCCACAGATTAATGTATCATAATTATCCAATTACT
>Ga0268282_1000410_pt1 | contig 22277 bp, 14 predicted proteins | sample saktaG_12_FD_190133 | JGI IMG/M metagenome (GOLD analysis project Ga0268282, IMG submission 190133) | Saline water microbial communities from Sakinaw Lake, British Columbia, Canada - sak_2011_5_24_120m | ecosystem: Environmental > Aquatic > Non-marine Saline and Alkaline > Saline ...
GGATATTACCGTTAACTATATCCTCGATCTGTTCGGTAAACTCAAACATTCCGAGCGTGCCGCGTGGGCGGATATGCTTGCCTCGGAGGCAAGTGAGCAGGCATTGACCAATTCGATCATCGCCGGAGTAGTCAACAGCCGGATAAACATCGCGACGATACAGCGGCGATTGAGCATCGCGAGGGCCAATACCGAGAGTCGGCAGAGTACCCTCGAAATTGTAGAGAGGCGATATGCACAAGGTCTTGTAGGGCCCGTTGACATCAGGCTGGCGCGTGAGAATCTCGCTGCGTCAAAGGCTGCCGAGCCGGCCGTCGAACTGTCTTTGATTACAGCTCGTCACGCGCTTGATGTTCTTCTGGCGCGTCCGCCGGGATCGTCACAAGATTTGCCGGAGACGTTAGCAGAATTGCCGGATTTGGAGCCGGTTCCGGTAGGGGTGCCCGCCCGGCTTTTGGACCGGAGGCCGGATGTAATGGCTGCTGAACTGGCTTTACGCTCGGCGAACGAACGAATCGGCGTCAGCATAGCGCAGTTGTATCCGGATTTAAGTCTTACGGGAAGTTATGGCGCAAATGCCGACGAGTGGCGTGACGTTTGGGAGAGTTATTCGGAAACGTATGGATTGTTAATGCGTCTTGCTCAGCCGATCTTCAAGGGCGGGCAAATTCGTGCCCAAATCGACGCCGCGAAAGCACGTTATGCCGAACTGGCGGCGAATTATGCCGGCACGGTTCTGGTCGCGATGAGAGAGGTCGAAGATGCGCTCGTGAGCGAGCAGATGCTCCAGAACCAGTTGCAGCACACCGAGCTTCGCTTCCGGGAAGCCACAGCCGCCGAGGAACTCTCAAGGCAGCGCTATCAGCAGGGGCTTTCGGGATTTCTGGTAGTTCTGGAAACCGAGCGGCGCAGACGAATAGCTGAAGAACAGTTGACCATCCTCAAGGGCCAGATTTGGACCACACGAGTGAATTTATACCTGGCCCTGGGTGGTGATTGGAATGAACAGGAAGAAGAAATATTGGCGGTAGGAAAAAATGAGAGAAAATAAAAGACAGAGTAGAGAATACAGAATACAGAATTCAGAGCGTAAACAGCGTATAGGACGGTATCGCAAATCTCATAGAGCTGGGCGCGGACTTTTGCAGGCGTTGTTTGCGATTGTCATCGTTGGTGCGGGTGTAGCCGGGGCGGTTATTTTCATCAAGTTAAAAAAGCCGCCTCAGCGAAAAGAACAGGGTGTGCAGGCACCGTTGGTCGAAGTCGTGCAACTCCGCTCGGAAGATATCCGGATGACGGTTCAGGGTTACGGAACGGTCAATCCCAAGGTGCAGGTCGATATAATTCCGGAAGTAGCCGGCAAGGTGGTTTATATTCATCCTGAGCTTGTTGTCGGCGGGCTCATCCGTGCCAATGAGGCAATATTACGAATCGACCCGAGGGACTACGAATTGGCAGTCCGGCAGGCCGAGGCCGCAGTGGCGGACACCAAAGTACTTCTCGAGACCGAACAGGCCGAGGCTGATGTTGCTCGAACGGAATGGAGCCAGTTGCATCCGGACACTGAGCCGACGTCACCTCTTGTTCTTCGTGAACCCCAGATTCGCAAGGCCAAAGCGATGCTGGATTCTTCGGAGGCTCAACTTGCGACCGCGAAATTGAGACTCGAACGAACCAGTCTGTCCCTGCCGTTCGATGCCCTGATTACCACTGAAAATGTGGATATTGGCCAGTACGTCGTCATGGGACAGTCTTTGGCTAAGGCTTATGGAACCGGTTCGGTGGAAATAGAGGTGCCGCTTAAGGATAGCGAGCTGGCCTGGTTCGATGTCTTCGAGAATTCTATATTCTCAAACGGTGACCCGGATTCCGCCAAAGGCACTCCGGCCGAGGTGAGAGCGGCCTTCGCCGGAGCCGAACATACATGGAAAGGCTATGTGGTCCGCACGACCGGCCAGGTGGACAGGACTTCCCGGATGATTTCTATCGTTGTGGAAGTGCCGGAGCCCTTCAAGGTTATCGAAGGCAGGCCGCCGTTGCTGCCGGGGATATTCGCCGAGGTTCTGATTCAGGGCAACACTCTTGACAATGCGGTCGCCGTGCCCCGCGATGCGATACGCGAGGGCAACCAGGTGTGGCTGGTAAACGGCAATCGTCTCCGTATCCGGCCCTTGAAGATTGTCCGGGTGGATAAAAACTTCGCCTATGTCGCTTCGGACGTTCTTAATGATGCAAATGTTGTTACAAGCTCCCTGGATGCGGTTGTAGACGGCATGGAGGTACGAACGGAAGCCGATGTAACAACGCAGGACGAACAGGTAAAAAACAATGGCGGTAAGCCAGATAAGCCGGAGGACAATTAAGTGAAAGACCTGGAAGAAAAACGAGGAATTCTTAGTTGGTTTGCCTCGAACCATGTTGCGGCAAATCTGCTTATGCTCCTGATCGCGGCGGCGGGATTGATGGCGATCTTTTCGGCAAGACTTGAAGTGTTTCCCGAGATGAACCTCGATATGATCAACATCATGGTGCCTTATCTGGGTGCTTCGCCGTCCGATGTCGAGGAGGGGGTCTGCACGAGGGTTGAAGAGGCTATCGCAGGTGTGGAAGGCATTAAGCGAATGACCTCGACTGCGGCCGAGGGAATGGGCTCGACTCTCGTGGAAGTGGAGGAATATGCCGACGTCAAGGAGGTGCTCGATGACGTCAAGGCGGAGATTGATACGATAATAACATTTCCAAAGGAGACGGAAAAGCCGATTATTTCCGAGCTGAAAACGAGCTTCAAGGTCATTTCGATTGTTTTGTACGGCGATGTTTCCGAGCAGACCTTAAGGACACTGGCGGATGGGATTCGTAATGAAATAACTGATAAGGAAAACATCACACACGCGACTATTTCGGGAATCAGACCGTATGAGATTTCAATCGAGGTTTCTGAGGAGAACCTTCGCCGTTATAATCTAAGTTTCGATCAGGTAACAGGAGCGGTCCGGAATTCCTCGCTGGATATCCCGGCCGGCTCGGTCAAAACTTCTGGCGGCGAGATTTTAGTTCGGACAAAAGGGCAGAAATATTACGGGCTTGAATTTGAAGAGATAATAGTAGTCACGCGAAACGACGGGACCCGGATAAAACTGAGCGATATCGCCACGGTCAGGGACGAGTTTCAGGATATGGATCTTTCCGCGAGGTTTGACGGCAAACGTGCCGCTTTCATACAGGTCTCCCGGACAGGCGAGCAGGATGCGCTGGATGTTGCTCGGACCGTCAAGGAGTATGTTAGCGAGAAGCGAGATTCTTTACCGGCAGGAGTTTCGCTGGCATTGTGGGAAGATGATACCGATTTTCTCAGGTCGAGACTGAGTCTGCTGACGAGAAACGGCTGCATCGGCCTTATCCTGGTATTCGTGTGTTTGACGTTTTTTCTGAACGTAAGGCTTGCGTTCTGGACCGCGATGGGTATCCCGATATCGTTTCTTGGGGCGTTCTGGCTTATACCGCACTTCGGCGTGACTATCAACATGATGAGCCTTTTTGCTTTTATCATGGTGCTCGGTCTGGTAGTTGACGATGCGATTGTTGTAGGCGAGAATATATTCTCGTATCGTCAGCAGGGGCTGGAACGGCACGATGCGGCTGTCAAAGGTGTGAGGGAAATGTGCTGGCCTGTAGTCGCGGCGGTACTGACCACGGTTTTTGCATTTATACCGCTGGCTTATACCGGCGGGATTATGGGCAAGATTCTCAGGGTTCTGCCGATTGTGGTTATAGGTGTTCTGGGATTCTCGCTGGTGGAGGCTCTGCTTATCCTGCCGGCGCATTTGTCTTCGAAGGGGGGCAGGCCCGGCAAGGGCATAAGACGTTTCACAGACAAGATCAACGATGTGACTGACAAAGGTCTCAAAAGGTTTGTGAACGGTCCTTTTGCAGGTTTCGTTGAACGCGCAGTCCGGTGGCGCTATGTCACATTGGCATTTGGCATTGCTATATTTCTGACAACTGTCGGGATTGTGGCCGGGGGTTACATTAAGTTTGTCTTCTTTGACGCGATGGAAGCCGATAACGTGGTTGCCTTGCTCAAGATGCCGTTGGGTACACCTGTTGAACAGACCCGGGTGATTGCAGAGAAAATAGAAGCCGCCGCATTTCAAACAATCGAGGAATTCGACAAAAAGCGTGGGGGCGATATCTCTCTTCGAAAGCATGTCGCTACGACCATTGGGGCTCATCCTACTGTCGGGCGAGGCGGTCCCGTTCAGGTTGACCTTGGCGGAGGGGGACAATCGCACCTGGCTGAGGTAAACGTTGAGTTGCTCGGAGCCGAAGAGCGGGATTTGTCGAGCACAGTAGTCAAGAATCGCTGGCGAGAGCTGGTGGGGGAAGTTGCCGGGGCTTCGTCGTTGACCTTCGTCTCGGAGTTGGTCAGGGCGGGTGACCCTATAAATGTGGAGTTGTCGCATCAGGATTTCGATACGCTTTTGGCAGCATCGGAGAAGTTAAAGGGCGCTTTGCGAGACTATACCGGTGTTGGTGACATTCAGGACGACTTCGAGCCCGGCAAGGCGGAGTTGAAGCTTAAGCTCAAAGACACCGGCCGGACGCTGGGGTTGACGCTGTCTGATCTGGCAAGGCAGGTTCGGCAGGGATTTTATGGTGACGAGGTTCAGCGGATCCAGCGAGGGCGGGATGATGTTCGCGTGATGGTCCGTTACCCGGAGGCCGAACGCAGGAGCCTTGCAGATGTGGAGAACATTCGGATCCGGCTGCCGAGTGGTACGGAGATTCCCTTCGATACGGTCGCGGAGGTACAATACGGCCGGGGCTATTCGGCAATCAAGCGTATAGACCGCAAGCGTGTCGTGAGCGTCTCGGCCGATGTTGATCTGGCTCTTGCCAATTCCAATGTGATCAATCGGGATTTGCTTGCGAGCGTGCTGCCGGAGCTGGCTCGTGAGTTTAGCGGTGTGCAGTATCGCTTCGGCGGCGAGCAGCGCGAGATGACTGAGTCGTTAGGAAGTTTGAAGACAAATTTTATCATCGCGATGCTGGCAATTTACGGGCTGTTAGCCGTGCAGTTCAAGAGCTACTCACAGCCTGCTATTATCATGTCGGCCATTCCGTTCGGGATTGTGGGAGCGGCAATCGGGCACTTATTGATGGGATATAATTTTGGTATAATGTCGATGTTTGGTATTGTGGCGCTGTCCGGGGTGGTTGTGAATGACTCGCTGATAATGATCGACCTTATCAATCGTGAGCGCGACAGCGGCATCGAACTCCATCAGGTACTTCGCGATTGTGCGACCCGCCGGTTCAGGCCGATTATGCTGACAACTCTAACGACCTTTTTCGGTCTGCTGCCGATGATAACGGAAAGAAGCCTGCAGGCACGGTTCCTGATACCGATGGCCATAAGCCTGGCATTCGGAGTCATGTTTGCAACCTGCATCACACTTGTACTGGTTCCTTCGCTGTACATGATACTTGAAGATGCCAAGGGACGGATTTTCACAGACCATTCGGCCGGTTAGAGTCTATAAGTTGCTCTCTTACAGCGAGTTAGCACTTAGCAAAAAAAATTCGAAGATTTTCTGGCTAAATCAACTTAATGAGTACATAATATCCGCAGGTTACATTTTCTTCAGAAGGTGGGAGCATGATTTTTGAGATGGAAATTTATATTCTCTCATGGGGCGTAAGTAAGGGGCATTATGGAAACTACGGCAAAATATAAATCGAATATTGGAGTTTATTCCGACCCTGAGAGTGTGGCTCATAACACCGTGGGGATTTTTGTTGCCGATGCGCAAAAGGCAATCAAAGCCAGGGGCACATTTTATGTTGCTATATCCGGAGGCAATACTCCCAAACATTTCTTTGAGCTTCTCGGCGAGACGCCGCAGGCAAGCTCCCTGCCCTGGGACAAGATTCAGTTGTTCTGGGTAGACGAGCGATATGTTCGCCCGGATTCGCAGTGGAGCAATTACAAACTGGCTGTCGACACTTTCCTGACCAGGGTAGCTATTCCCGAGGAGAATGTTCATCGTATTCCAACCGAGGACGAAGATTTCAATGCCGCCGCTCAACGCTACGAGGAAACTATTCGAGAAGTATTCGGGCTTGAAGCCGGGAAGGTTCCCCAGTTCGATCTAATATTGCTGGGCATGGGTTCCGACGGGCATACCGGCTCGTTGTTTCCAAACTCTTACGCCGCTTTTGACACGGAAGATTTAGCGTGCGTTGTTTATGTTTTGGATGAAAAGCTCAACAGAATAACTCTGACGCATCCGGTTTTACGAGCGGCCTCCCATCTGCTTGTATTGGTTTGCGGGCAGGAAAAAGCCGAAATTCTAAAAAAGGTTTTAACGAGTGAGCCCGATGAAGTGCGATATCCGATTCATGCCCTCTGGCCTGTTCTCGATAGAGTTACCTGGCTGGTCGACAGCACAGCGGCACGGTCTCTTTAATCATAGTAGCCGTAATGGTTTAGTAGGGGATGATTAGCTTTATGCCGGGAGTGAGTTTGTTCGGTTCTTTTATTGTCTTTCGATTGGAGTCAAATATTTTCTGCTATTTATTGTCTGAGTTGAAACATCTATGCTGTTACTAACTCTGTGTAAGCATAATATCACTTCCTAATCTTAAGTATAATCTGTTTTCACTGTTTGCTCATACATTTGTGCATTATTGCAATAAAAAGCCTTTTCTTTACGTCTTGAACTATGAATATGCTTAATTAAATAATTCAAATGAGCAAGAAGCTTTATTTTGTGAGTTTCTTAGCCGTAGTTCAGCGGGCCGGATAATTTACATCAGGTCATGGCATATGCAGTGTAGAGCAAAAATGGATAAACCAGAGAAAATATCCTTCATAGGATTATTGCTTTTGGCCCTGTCACTGGCAGGGCTTTTGACATATTACCATAAACAGCTAATGCAGCCGGCACCTGAATCCATAAGTCCATTCGTGGACGATCATGTTGTGGAGATACGTATTGTTATGGATGAGGACGACTTGCAGGAGCTTAAAACCAATGCAATGGCAAAGCAGTATGTTCGAGCCGACTTCTGGTTTGACGGTGAGCCTTACCCTAACGTTGCGGTGCGTCCCAAAGGGAACTCATCTCTGAGGCATGCGGCCTTCTTGGAAACCGGCAGGGTGGGTCTTAAGGTTGACTTCAACTTCTTCAATTTTGCGCAGACATTTCGCGGTTTCAAGAAACTGAATCTCAGCAACGGTTTCTCAGATCCAACGCTCATAAGAGAGACAATAGCCTATGAACTGTTTGAACAGATGGATATTCCAACGCCGCGGACTGCATTTGCAGACGTATGGGTAAACGACACTCATCTGGGATTGTATACTATGGTTGAACAGGTCGATAAGGCATTTCTTCGCAGACACTTCTCAAATCCAGAAGGGAATCTTTACAAACCAGAACAAAGACCCGCCGCCTTGGGTTGGACAAAAGAGGATTTCGACAGGCAGAATACACAAGGATTACAGTCATCTAAAAGTAAGCAGAACAATCTCGACATCAAGATAGGAGGCGCCAGGCTTGGTGATCTGGTTAAGATTTTAAAAAAGGAAGGGGCTCCTGGAAGTGAAATGCTGCCGGATGATATTGCAACATCACAGGGACAGGGCCGATTCCCCGGAGGGCCGGGGGGGCCGGGTGGTCAGTTCCCCGGAGGACCACGGGGACGATTTCCTGAAGACCCAAACATGCCGTTCCCTGGGGGGCCGGGTGGGCAGTTTCCCAGAGGCCCTGGAGGCCCCTTTGCTGGCGATCCAAACAGATCTTTCCCCGGTGGTCCGGGGGGGGGATTCCCCGGACCATTTCCTGGTGACCCAAACAGACCATTCCCTGGAGGGCCGGGCGGGCAATTTCCCAGGGAACCGAACGAATCCTTCGCCGGCGGATTCAGAGCAAGAGGTGAATTCCCAGCAGGCCGTGGAGGACAATTTCCTGATGATCCAAATAGCCCATTTGCCGCTGGATTCAGAGGAAGAAGAGGATTTCCTGGCGATCCGAATAGGCCATTCGATGGCGGTTTTAGGGCAAGAGGTGGTTTTCCAGGAGGCCCCGGCGGTATGTTTGGAAGAGGCGGAAATTTGATCGAACAGATGGGATTGAAAACAAACGAAAATTGTCCCGATCACAGTGCATTATTTTGCTTTCTTGAAGTTCTGAACAAATGTCCTGATGAAACTTTTCCATCCGAGATCGAGAAGGTACTTAATGTTGATCACGTTCTCAAGTTCCTGGCAGTCTCAGCACTTATCGTCCATTTGGACAACTACATCGGGTCTGGGCACAACTACTATCTTTACGAGTCTAATGGAAAGTTCTCTCTAATTCCCTGGGATTTAAACATGGCTTTTGGGACATTTAGTATGGGATTTGGTCGTGGAATGAGCGTTGTAGATTTTTATATTGATGAACCAGTCACCGGGGCTATAGCAGATCGGCCTCTGGTCGCCAGGCTGATGGCGCATAGGCCCTATCTGGAGAAATATCATCAATACCTTGAGCAATTGCTTAATAGCGGCTTCGCCGAAGGTGTAATTGAAGCAAGAATTGATGAACTTGTCGAAATGATAAGGCCTTTTGTTGGAGCTGATGACCTAAAGTTCTTCTCCACCGAGGATTTTGAAAGTAATGTAAGTGAAGGCTTTTCTTCTCAAGCGGCAGGAGAAGTTACCAACGAAATGGACCGGGGTCGTATTCGGGGCCGAGACAGAGATGCCGGCGGGCGTGGTGATCGTCGAGGTGGACCCGGAGGTGGAATGAATGCCCCCAAATTGAGAGCCTTTATAAAGGCTCGTCGTTTATCAGTAAGAGAGCAATTGGATGGGAAACGACCCAGTCGAAGTCAACCCGGCCAGAACATTGGCGGCACAAATACGCTTGATAGATTCAAAGGGAATGGGAGACAACCAGAATGATATCCCGGATAAGCTCAAAGACTGAGAGCACAAAATCAGGCCATGACCAGAGTTGGGAACGAATTGAACGAAAATTCTTTATCCCTCCGGCCAAAATACCCTTTGCCCGCAGCCTTTTGTCTCATATCTGCCTGCGGGATAGCAAGTATCCTCAAGGCACTATTAATAGCCTCTATTTCGATACGCTTGACCTGGACCATTTTCAAAAATCGGATGACGGTAATTATGAAAGGGAAAAAATTCGCATCAGATGGTATGACAGCCCTGCCGATTGGGAGGGTATGGTCCCTGTCTATCTGGAGTTGAAATCCAAAAGAGGTTTTGCGAGCAGAAAACAGCGCAGAAAAATCCTCGTACCGGCAGAACGGCTTAAAAGAATTCGAGCTAACAATACAATAGTAAATGGGAATATAATATCAGGAACATTGTCGGAATTCGGATATTTTTCTGAAAAACATCTGCTGCCTGTTATCCTGATAACCTACGAACGTTTTCGCTTTGCTGAAATCTTGACGGGCACGAGGGTGTCTTTTGACTGGAGAATTAGCTCCTCGCTGATAGCCACGTCTCTGGGGCATAGCCAGGCAAGCCTGATGCTCGAAGGTGGGATTATCGAAATCAAGGGCCCCTCAATGGAAATACCCAAATCACTTCGATCTCTAAGCATCCTGGGTATCGATTGGACGAGGTTCTCAAAGTATGCCGGTTGTCTTGAATCACAGATGGAAAAATCCGGAGCGGTAGGCCGATTCTGGCCATCCGGTAGAATAGAATTATTATGAACCATGAACAAGGAGAAATTTTATGTTGGCAGCAAGCTTTTTAGAGTCCTCTAATTTCAATCTCGCCGAGACCATAGTGGCAATCGGTTTTTCACTAATTGCTTCTGTCGCGGTTTATCTTATTTACCATTTATTTTACGGTTCCCGCAATATCGGGGCAGGTGTAGACCGCTCCTTTATCATCGCAGGGCCGGCCATTACTGCGCTGTTTTTAGGAATTCAGAGCTCAATCCCGCTGTCCTTAGGATTGTTAGGTGCTCTATCTTTTGTCCGATTCCGAACCCCTGTTAAGGACCCTGCAGAAATAGGTTATCTCCTGCTGCTGATTGCAACATCGATAGGCGCGGCAACACGCAATTACCTTATCACGATTATTTTATTTCTTATTGTATTTGTGACCTTGAGTATTCAATGGCTTGTTCGGAATCGTTTCTCATTTCGTGACCGGGCGAGTTTTATGATAACCGTCGATAAGACTGTCTTTTCGGATATTGAACCAAAACTGACACAGTTTCTGGAGAGTCATCTCAATAATCTGACGCTTAAAACCATGTCTGTTCTGGATGATAGAGTGTCAATTCACTATCAACATCGGGAAATATCAGCCTCTGACAAGATGAAATTTACCACGGAACTTACCAAACTTGCTGAGCCGGGAAATGTCGAATTCTTTGCCGGATGACGTAGAACGTTTAGGACTTGTTCTTTCTCACTTATTTTACGATTATCCAGTTTAGTCTGGGATAATTAGTTTCATGCCGGGCTTGATTTTGTTCGGATCTTTTATCGTATTCCGGTTGGAGTCGAGAATTCTTTGCCATTTGCCTCCAGAGCCGTAGTATAGACTCGAAATCATGGATAGCGTTTCGCCCTCACGCACGATGTGAAATTTCTGGGGGTTTATCTTCTCTTCTTGCTCGTATATTGTTGTATCCGGCAGATTATTTTTTTCAATCTCGTCATCGGCTTCAGTGGCGTCACTCGATATTTTTACGGGGGATGCGTCGAGATTATCACTTTGCGCGGCGTCGGAATCAGGTGCCGGAAACCTCGCAACGGCAGGACCGACATGCTGTTCGGCGGATTGCTGCCGGGAGTCTGTATCGTCAGTCTGCTGCATTCTTGCCTCCGGCCTTAGACTCGGGCGAGTAGCCAGCCAGAGCACAGAGGCGATTACCAGTGTCAGGCCCAAACCCAATCCTATTTTCAAGTCCTTTTGCATTTCAGCAGACAATAACAGGTAGATTACGGATACCTGCCTTCGAAGGAATCAGAAAACTAAGCGCCAAACGCTATTTACTATGATTTCCGCTTTCCTTTTTCCTTTTGTGTTTTTGTGCCGAGCAATAATATTGGCGCTGCTATTGCAATAGACGAATAGGTACCAACGATTATGCCCAAACCGATCGCAAACGTAAAGCCTCTTAACCCGGGACCGCCGAAGATGTACATTATCAGCACAACTATAAATGTTGTGAAAGAGGTCATAATCGTTCTGGAAATAGTCTGGTTAATACTGTCGGTTATCATCTGCGGACTGAGCTGACGTGCCTTGCCGCGATTTTCCCTGATACGGTCGAAAACAACAATAGTATCATTAAGCGAGTAACCGATCAGCGTAAGAAAAGCGGCTATCATTGCAAGGTTGATTTTGAAGTCGCCGATTAAGAGAAATTCCCCTATTGATGTATTTGCGATATAGGCACAGGCGGCGACCGCTCCGAGTGTGATACATACATCGTGCACGAGTGCAACAATGGCGGCAATGCCGTAGCGGATATTTCCGAATCGAATCCAGATATAAGTAACGATCGCAAATAACGACAGGACAATGGCGATCAACGCCCGTTGTTTTTGTTCGGCACCTACCGAAGGATCGAATTGTCTTACGCGCGGCAGCGAGGTTTCGAGTCTGGTTGCCGCCAGAACTTTGGCTTTTTCATTTTCGATGAACCGTGTTCGTTCTTCCTCGGAAAGTTCGCGGAAACCTGCTTCGGGATTAGCGCTTACGTAAACAAAAGATTTGACAGGCAGGTTTGGGTCGGCCAGGGCATTCAGGCTTAAATCAAGGATTTCGTAAGGATACCGTTCGATGTTTTGCATATCGGGCTTAAACAGCAAATCCTTGAATCTTTGGATGATTTCTCCGGCCGTGGCAGATCTTTGGATTTCACATTCGATCTTGATACCGCCCAGAAAATCAATCAGTTCGGGGTAAGAGTCTATCAGCTCTTCGGATATCGTTTGCTCGGAGATGATTTTGGGCTGAAGATTTTGTTGAATTTCCAGTTGGTCTGCAAAAGCCGTCAGTATCGCGTTATTGACAATTTCATCGACCTCGGGTTCCGAGATATCGGCATCGGGAAAAGCTGTTGTCAATACATCTTTGACCAGAGACTGGTTCATCTGGCTTGTTGATATTGTGAATGCCGCGGCGTTGTTCGTATCTTGTGTCACGATCAGGTTACTGAGCCTGCTGGCAAACTTCACCTGAGCCTTTTCTATTGCGGCGGTTAGCTCACCCGTTGATTGCTGCCCCGTTTGAGGGAAAGTTACTGTAACAGCTATTTTGTTTGTTTCTATTGTGCTGATTTCATACTGTTTGTTTGACTTTCCAATACTGTAAACGCTTGCCGCTTTAAGGCCGGAATTGTTCAAATCAGTTCCGATTTTCACGATTCTTCCTTCGACTTCCTGCCGGTCGAGGGCTTCTTTGAGATTAACCTGTATGTTGGTACCGCCGGTAAATTCAATGTCGTACTTATTGTTCTTTAAGTCGTTTCTTGTAAAGAAGACAAGTAATCCTGCAGCTATCAGCACACTCGATACGCCGAAGAAGATTGGTCTGGAACGCATCCAGTTGACGTTCGGATTGTGGATGATGCGGAGCATAAGTAAATGATCTTTGATAATTCGCCTGGACAAGAGAGAATCAAAAATCACTCGAGTTACGAACAAAGCGGTAAACATACTGGATGCGATACCGAGCATAAGCACAATTGCAAAGCCTCTGACTTCTTCCGAAGCACGCCAGTAGAGAATCGCAGCGGTAATAAACGTGGTCAGATTCGCATCGAAAATGGTTCTGAAGGCTCGCTGGTAGCCGTTTGTGATGGCGATCCTGAGCGATGCGCCTCTCAGTTGCTCTTCGCGGATCCTTTCGAATACGAGTACGTTGGCGTCAACACTCATACCGATCGTAAGTATGATGCCGGCGATGCCCGGTAACGTAAAGGTTGCCCGCACACCTGCCATTATCGCCAGGACAAAGAGCATATTCAAAAGCAACGCCACGTCTGCGATCGAGCCGGCCAGGCAATAATAAATCGTCATACACGCAATGACCGCTACAAGGCCGATCAAACCGGCTTTAACGCCCTGGTCACGGTTGTCGGCTCCGATGGACGGGCCTATTGTATTAACGGAAATGGGTTGTTCTATAAGTCTTGCGGGCAAAGAACCGGCGTTTAGTTTGTTAACCATGTCTTCAACTGCTGTTTGGGTGAAGTTGCCCGTTATTGAGCCTTGTCTGCGAATTCGGGTTTCGATATTTGGTGCCGATATCGCGATTGAATCAAGCAGGATACATAACGGCCGGTCGATGTTCTTTCCAGTTACCTTAAAGAATTGATTTCCACCTCTGTCATCCAGCAGAAAACCGATCGCCCTTCGCCCCATTTCATCGGTTGTCGGATTGGACCTCTCTAATTTCCACTCTCTCTTGCTGAGGCTATGCAGCATTGATTCGTCGATTTTATTGCTGGCAAGGACATAGTATTTGTCGCCAAATGCCTCGGTAATTGAAGGTCGGCCTTCCCTGTCGGCCACCCTCCATTCTTCTAAATTCTCTATTTCACACCATACGTACTGGGTGTCTGAGGCGGCTCTCGGCCCCATTTCCTTGAGTTTCTCGACGTAGCCGGCCATCAGGTCCATGTCAACTTCAGTGTGTCCCTGCGTTGGAAGTATTCTAAACTCCAGTATTCCGGCACCTTTTAGCATTCGCTGCAAATCCTTGGGATCGTCGAGTCTGCCTCTGAAAGGGCGGTATTCGTCGAATGCTGTGATTACCCTGTCAATTTCATCGATCCGATCAGGGAAATTAGTTTTGAGCTTTTCGATTTGGTTTATGCGTTTCGTAGACTTTTCGACCAGCTCAAGGCTGAAGTCCAACTGATCTTTAGTAAGGTTTAATTGATCGATGGCTTTTCTTGCCTCGATGTACTCGGCGTTTTTCTCCAGAAACTGATCTGAAACTCCGGACCACTCGGCGAAGTTCTTAACATATCCCGTAAGCATATCGCGATTGTCGTTGACGTCAGTGAATTCTCTTATCGATTCGGAGAGCTCCTGGTCGTTTAGCCCGGCCCAATTACCTATATTTTCGTTGATTTTATCGAGGTCAAGTCCGGCCGATGACATTTTCGTATCTGTAGCTTCGCGGTCGCTGTAGAGGGCATCCCTTTTGTCTTTCAGCTCCTGACGCTCGTCATGAGCTGTGGCAAGAGTATTGAGAATTGCCAGTCTGTTAGGATCTTCCTGTGCGAACTCCTTAAAGAGTTCGGCTCGCTCTTCCGCGGGCTTTTTAAGCGAACGCATGATTTTGGCGGCGCTGACATTTTTATCGAGCAGGTCTGTCTCGGCCTTCTCGTAGTTCTGACGTTTTTGGCGTGCTTCTGCGCTTGCTAAGGGCATTTGTATCTCGAAGCGGGTGCTGCCCTGAGGTCGCCATATAAGGTTTTGGATGTTCGCAGGATCTATTCGCCTTCGCAAAACGGTTATTAATTTCTGCGATAAATCTTTCTTTTCTGCTTCTTTGAGACCGTGGGTGTCAATTTCATAGATAAGACTTGTCCCACCGGCCAGGTCTATTCCGGGCTTTAAGGTCTTGTTTGGCGGATATAAAGTCCAGATTGCAACCAACACTAAAACAATGATTAAAATAATTTTCGGCGTCAGATTCTTACTCATAACTTCCCTCAAATATCGTATTGCGTATCGCTTTAACGGCTGTGAAATAGCCGGCTAAGTGCTAACGACTAATTCTTATCTTTCGACATATTTTTACCGATTGCTGAACGGAGAATCTTTATTTTCGTATTATTCGACTCGTCAATTTTCAGCGTTATCTCATCTTCCTTAATATCGACAACGGTTCCGATAATCCCGCCAATTGTCTGTATTCTGTCGTTTTTTGCCAACGATTGTACCATTTGCTTATGCTGCTGCTGTTTCTTGCGAGGTCCTCTAAAAAGAATCATGTACATAAGAACGAACATCAAAGCGAGAAAGATTAATTGAGTGCCCCCGAAAGGATTTCGCTTCTGAGTTCCGGTTGGCGCGTTGGGATCGGATTGTGCGGTCGTTGTCATCTGCTCATCCGAACTTATCTGCTCAGAAGTAATGCCCGATGGAGCATCTCCGCCGTCTGTTTGGGCTAATATCCATATATTGTTCATTTTTATCTTCCCTTCATAATTTCATATGTCTCATTCCAGTATTGAGATAACCGGTACACTAACCGGCGGCTAAACCAGTGATAATAACCACTTTTTATCTTTTTATCAATAACCAATAATCAATAGTTAATAATCAATTCTTTTGCCAGGTCGGCCAATTTATTTCTTTTTACGGCTTGTCGTATTTTGGTCATAAGTCTTTGGTAGAAAGTCAGGTTATGCACAGATACTAATATCGGCCCGAGCATCTCTCCCGAATTAAAGAAATGTCTCAATGTGCCCCGGCTGAAATTTCTGCAGCAATAACAGTCGCAGCCGGCTTCGATTGGCCTGGTATCGTCGATATGAGCGTTGTTTCTCAGCCGAAGAGGGCCATTTTCGGTAAAAGCAAAGGCATTTCGCCCGTTTCTCGTCGGCAGGACGCAATCGAACATATCGATGCCGGCCGAAACGGCCGCGATAATATCCGCAGGTGTGCCAACGCCCATAAGGTAACGAGGTTTGTCCGCCGGTAAGAGCCGCGTTGTATGGCTTACCGTTTTTATCATATCGTTATGTCCTTCGCCCACGCTTAATCCGCCGACAGCGTACCCGTCGAAACCAGTTTTGACAAGTTCTTGAGCACAGTATGTTCGCAATTCGGGATTTATTCCGCCCTGGACAATGGCAAAGAGCATCTGGTTCGGTCTGTTATGCGCTTTTTTGCAGCGTTTGGCCCAAAGTATGGTTCTCTCGACGGCTTTTTTAAGCTGGGGCGTTTCGACGCCGGATGGCGTACATTGGTCGAAGCACATTATTATATCGACGGCTAATCTATTTTGGATTTCTGTGGCGATTTCAGCGTTCAAATATATCTTTGCCCCGTCTACGTGGCTGGCAAATTCAACGCCCTCGTCGTCGATTTTAGTCAGCGGGCTCAGGGAGAATACCTGGTATCCGCCGCTGTCGGTCAGTATAGGCCGGTCCCAGGCCATGAATTTATGAAGTCCGCCGAGCTTTTCAATCGTCTCGACCCCGGGCCTGAGCAGCAAATGGTAGGTATTGCCCAGGATGATGCCGGCGCCTGTATCTTTGAGCTGCTGCGGAGTGATACCTTTTACCGCTCCAGCGGTGCCGACCGGCATAAAAACAGGAGTTTCGATCTTCCCGTGAGCGGTATGCAGCAAACCCAGCCTGGCGGCACAGCTTGAATCCTGATGGAGAACTTCAAAATCAGCCATTTGCTATGTAATTATAAACTGAGAACATAAGATTATCCATTTATGGAATTCGAATATCGAATTTCGCCCTTCATGTTTTTTATGCTGTTATTTTCGTATATTAACTTTCTTAATGCAAATATTCCACATTTCCCGGTTTCAATAAATGCTTTTAATTTTGGATCCCGGGTAATAATATGAAAGTATCTGCTGAGTAGTTTTGCCGTCTCTTGCCATGCCCTGAGCACCGCATTGGCACATTCCGACGCCGTGCCCCCAGCCTCTTCCTGAGAGAAACGCCCATTTATCAGACAATTTTATGATTTGGCAAATTGTGCTTCTCAATTTTCGGCCTGTTGGATCGATTGCCAGACGAAAGTCCTCGGCCCTGAGAAAATCGCTTTTGCCGGTCGAGCCGAGGAGTTTTATTTTTGTCAATCGAGAAAATTCTCCATAATTAGTCTGGCCGGACACAGTTACGTTTGTGATTTCTCCGAGCTGCTTGAGTTGTGAATATCTTTCCAGCAACTTAGTTGTAATATCAGCCTCGTCAAACTGGATCATAGGCCAGAAGAAGAACTTGGGCTTAGCCACATCCTGGCAATAGGGGCAGGGCACGCCGGTTAGTGGTTCGTAGGAATCGCCGAATACATTTTTGCTGTTCTCGGTATGGCCGCCGCAGGTTGAGCTGTAGTAGGCGGGAAAAATGTCTTCGAGACCGCCGGATTGTTTACAGCTAATTACCTGGCCTTTTGTTTGGTTGACGGCTTGCCAGATCTGTGCCGATTCGGCGGCCAGGCCGCGGTAAACCTGGTGTGCCGCTGTTTGTTTCATATCCCAGTCGCGATTGGTGCCGAATCGCTTTTTGATGTAAAAGCAATAAGTTCTTGCTGCAATTGCCTGTGCCTTGAGCGCCTCCGGCTCCCAGTAGCCGGGCATCTCGGCACCTACGACGCCGGCTAAATATGGCTCGGGCGGAACCAGATTGATCACATCGAATGAATTGCCGTCAGGATTGATTATAAGCCTTAACTTGCCGCGATAATCGTTGCCGTTCACGTTGAAGATGTATGGGTCGTCTGGGAAAATGACGACATTGTCGTTTGCGAAGGCTTGGCCGGCGATAGTGATTCTGCTGTTGGTCAGTTTAAGGCTTATCGGTACATTGATTTGGTTAAACCGAGCTACTGTATTCTGTGCTTGTGGTGCGGTCTGGTCGTTGATGACGCTGAATGGTGAGACAGTTTTTAGTGTGCAGGCATTGACATCGTCGAAGAGCAATACTCTGATCCAAAACTGTGATTCGATATTCATCTGGACGGTAGGCGTCGTAAGCTGACGTTTCTTACAACCGCTGAGAATCAGCAGCAGAAGCAAAAGGATTGCGTTTTTACTGCTTGACACTCGAAGATGGTGTATATGCCAGACCGTCCGCGAGACAATTTTCCCCGGATCTGCTGTCAGTTGGATTATGGTGGACAATGTCAATTTACCTGATAATGATCAATCGGTTAGTCCAGGTTTCGCAGCAATAATCCAAGGTCACCAAGAGCTATTTTTACTTCGTTCAGGCTTGTCACGCCGAAGTTTTTACAGCCGAGAAGTTCAGCATCCGTTTTACTTGTTATTTCACCGATTGTATGAATATTGAGCTTTTGCAGGCATTTTCGGGCACGCACAGACAATCGGAGGTCGTCGACCAGTTTGTTCTTGAGTCCTTCTTCCTGGTCTTCTGCGACGGCATCATCAGCCATTTCTGCTGAAGAGAGCTGTTTATCCTCCAGGGCCATGCCGAGGTATAATCCTTTTGGTTCGAGGATAGCTTTGATTTCCCGGAGTGAAGTTTCACCGAAGTTTTTATAAGACAGCAGCTCTATTTCGGTGATATTCAGAAGGTCGCCGAGCGTGTCGATCTTCATTTTCTTCAGGCAGTTTCTGCTGCGGACCGATAGCTCAAAATCAGACATTGGAGTTTCGAGAATCTGGCTTTTGCGGGTTTTCTTCTTTTCTTTTTCCTCATCATAGAACATCGTTTTTGAGCTATTGATGTCTTTCTTGAACATAATTGCTCGTTTGTGATTCGGATGAGCCTCCAGGACGGCATCGATACATTGAGTTGCTTTGTCTAACTCTTCGCTATCTTCGTAAAGAACAGCTAAATTCATCAGGGCACTTACGTAAACCGGCGAGCTTGCAGCAATTTGCCTGTAGTAGTCGATAGCAGCCTCTTCATTACCGGACAAGTCACAGCGAAAGGCCAGGTGGAAAAGTGCTTTTTGATGGTTCGGAGATAATTCCAAAGCCTTTTGGTAATTGTCAACCGCCTCATCGTAAAGACCCTCGGCTTCCTGAAGACGGGCAAGCTGGTAGTGATACTCGGCACTTACGTTCTCAAAGTTAGTGCAGGTTTTAAGTTCCTTCGCCACAGCCTTAAAATCACCTGCGTAACGATATGTGGCGGCTTTTTCCAGTGTTATGTTTAATTTATCGGCCTCATGGTCGAGACTTTTTTGCAGGTTTTTGATCGCCTGTTCGAATTCCCTCAGCCGGCGAAGCGCAAAGGCCAGACAGATGAATTTCTCTTTGCAGTCAGTGCCTTTCGCAAGTTTCTCGGCTGCTTCGGCGTTTCTGCCAAGAATAAAAAGACCGATTCCCGCTGCCAGAGAGGCTTTCTGTCCGGTTTTGGACATTTCTGATTCTACTTGTTCATTGAAGCTTATCCGGCTCGATTCGCCGGAATGGATAAACTCAGACAGCGTTTTAATCTCGTCCATCGACGGCAAATTGTCGGCAAATAAGTCAATTCCAGGTTCCGTAATTGGTCCCATTGAAACTTCTCCCTATTTCGTATTGTGTATATCGTATTGCGTTGCGTGGTACACATCACGCACAAACAAGCGGGTATTATAGTAAAGCTCTGGAGATTTGCAACAGTTTTTTTATCCGGGCCGCAATAGCGGGAAATTTATGATCCGCGTACAGCAAAGGGGCTATATCAAAATTACTCCTGAACTCTCGAATTCTCGTAGGGTGGCGGCTTGCCCCACCGTTTTCTTGGTCTTAATCTGAAGTTTATACGAAGAATCTAATCTCGAATAGTCAATAGTCAATCGAAAATCGTAAATTGCCTTGGCCCTCCCCGGCGGCCAATATCCCAATTCCCCCTCGCCAAGCACAGGTGCCTTATTTTTCCTTTTAACTTTTTACTTTTGCCTTACTTCTTATACTCCGCATCGAAATCCTTACCACCAGCCTTAATAACTATCGCCTGTCCCATCTCACTTCCCCAAAATAATCAATTATAAATTGAAAAGTCCGCAATTCCCCGCAATTCCGGGAACACCATACTTAATTCCATCCGATCTCTGCGTCCCAAATCTCCGCAGTAATTCAGCCCACCCGCGGTCCTCTATCAAAACCTGTCATTAGCAAGCACAACTCATCGAAAAATGGACCACCTATGGGGCAGACGTACACCTTATAATTCCCCATATGGAAGATGATAGCCAGAAACAGGGCTTCTCCTAACGAGAAACAGGTATTTTCCGGCTAAGAATACGTAGTACTACGTATTTTGAGCAGAAGTGAGCTACCGAACTAATATCCCCTTGTGAAATGTCCGATATATTGAAAGCGGATATACTGTTTCAGTCCCAGAGGAGTTGGTTTTTGTCGAAGGAGAATCAAAATGAGCGATAATGTTAAACAAGAAAAGCGTTGGTTTTTGGAGGCTTACTGCTGGAGCAGAAAATGCGAAACATACTAAATAACTCATTAGCAAATGCTACTCTAAGAGCAATTCTGATAGTAATCGTGTTAGTAACAGGTATTAAAGGTCGTGAATCTGGTAATGTATTCCTTCTTGTTATGGCTTCCTTGGCGTTTGCCTTTTTCGTGTACTTGTTGATTATTCGATTGGCTTCGGAGATGATAGTAATAACTAACAGCGAAGAAACAAAAAGTGTTGCCGTAGCCCACGGTCAGACTACCAAAGCTGCAAAAGAACAAGTTAAATGGTTGGTGTTAGCTTTACTTGCTGTCGTTTGTATAGCCATAATCGTTGTACGCTTCTCAAATACTCCAGCAACTACACAGGCTGATAATAGAGATGTTGCTAATGAATTCGGTTTTGTTCCCTTGCAGCAGCAGAGAGACTTATCAACGCCATCAAGTCGGCTTGTAGGGCATTGGAAGAATGGTGATGAACTTAAACAACAGACAAATGAAAGATTGAAGTGGGATGAAGGGGATGGCAAACGCACGCTGATTAACAATCCTGATTACACTGCAAGGGTTCCTTCTGTAGATGAGTTGATACGGCGGTCAGATAGGCAAACTGAACAGCGACTTCAACAGGAATTTGGCAAAGCATCTGACGCCGTCAAACAACAGGTTGAGGATGACAAACGGTCTATTCGCAGCAAACACATGTTTGCAGAAGCTAATTTGAAACGACAATGGGATGCTGAAAAGGACCCGCAACGCAGACAAGTCCTGTTAAACCAAAAGAAAACTATGGAGTCTCAGACACTATCCAGACTTGCGGATATAGATAACAAGTACCTGTCTCAGAATCGTGCCTTGGAAAATACAATGAAGGCTGAGATGCAGAAGATGAAGGCACTTAACGCACAGAGGGATTTTGAGATACAGTTAATTAGAAAACATACTGCGGAGGGCCGCTTTAGGAGCAACGCATTGGCCCTGCAAGCAGAGTACAAAGCACTTGGGGTAGAGGTCGTCAAAATAAATCCTGATTCTGTCTATTTCCAATACAATGGAATCCGCTGGAGCCAAGAAATAAACGAACCATCATCGACCCAATGTATCAGCACAATAGATTCACGAATACTTCCAAAGCATCCGTCAGTGGAAGATATTGTCAAATACGCATCACCTGCCGTAGTAACTATTATTCTTTACGACGATATTGGCGATGTACTGGGATTTGGTTCAGGATTCTTCATTGGCAATGGAAAGATATTGACTAATGCTCACGTCGTAGAAGGTGCATATTCTGCTGAGGTGCGTTCTTTACGCAAGACTTATGAAGACGTCACAATTGACAAACGTGACGATGACGTGGACTTGGCAGTGCTCTCAGTGCAAAGAGTCGGAGAGCCAATAATTTCCTTGGCCGACGATACCGACTTGGACGCCGGTCAACGGGTTCTCGTTATAGGGAACCCGCTTGGCTTTGAGCGAACTGTATCCGATGGATTGATAAGCGCAATAAAAGATTCGGCGGGGGTCCATGAAATTCAATTCACGGCCCCCATCTCCGGAGGTAGCAGCGGAGGACCTATGCTTAATACGGACGGTTTAGTCATAGGAATTACCTATGCTGGTATAGACGAGGGACAAAATCTTAACTTTGCTATTGGTATCAAAACACTGAAATGGTTCTTGAAGACCCCAGACCATCCCGAACAGTTGAAAAAAGCTGGCAGTTACATACCTGGGAGAGTTGTCCGCTATTGGGCTAAGAATATAGTCATTGGTATCGTGATGCTTGCTATAGGTGTAATCTCCCTTATTTATATTCTGAAACGATTATACCGACTTGTAACAACATCTTTCCGTAGAAAAAAAATACCGGTTGCAGCGGTTCCAAAGGAAGAACAGGCCAGATAGTCAGCAGGCCACCCTTCGCCGATTCAACCATCTAAACCAGTGTTCTCCTGGTATCAGTTATTCTATGGAAAGAAATCCAGGAATATGAAAAATGAGCGAGACAAAACTACAAAAAAGACCACTTCTGATGCCCGCTGCAATTGCAGCCTTGATGTTATTTGGGGCTTTAGGTGACTGGCCTTACGGCTATTACCAACTGCTTAGGTTTGTTGTGTGCGGTGTCGGTGGATACACAGCTTTTGTGGCATAC
>Ga0268282_1000415_pt1 | contig 22178 bp, 22 predicted proteins | sample saktaG_12_FD_190133 | JGI IMG/M metagenome (GOLD analysis project Ga0268282, IMG submission 190133) | Saline water microbial communities from Sakinaw Lake, British Columbia, Canada - sak_2011_5_24_120m | ecosystem: Environmental > Aquatic > Non-marine Saline and Alkaline > Saline ...
GGATTGTCTGATTGAATTAAAAAATATTCCTGGGCCAACTACCTTAATCAAGGGAGAGATTAACGACCAAACAATAGAAGAGGCAAAAAAATTAACCAAACAATATGCGTCTAAGGCAAAAGGGAAGAGAGTCGAGTTTGTGGTTGAACAAGTAACCAGCAACCAGTAACAGGTAATTAGTAATTTGTAACAAAATAAACTCAAAGTTCAAAGTTCAAAACTAAAACTAAAAGCCTTTAAGCTGAAAACTTTGACATTTGAGCTTTGCGTTTTGAACTTTTCTCTATACGCTATACAGTTTTTACTGCCTCGTAATATTCCCTGGAAAAGAGCTTTCCTTGCCGAGCGTTTGTGAGAAAAGATCTTTGGTTAGAAACTCTTTTAAGTTGGGGGCGAGATCAGGATCTTTTAAAGCGAGCATTAGGTTAACTTTTAGCCAGCGCAGTGGGTCACCGGTGGTTTGCCACTGGCCGGAAGTGATTGGTTCAGCGATAGCGACATCTTCTTTGGCGAGGGTATTGTTGGCATCAGCAAACCAAAGCTCGTTATCTCGAGATAAGCCTTGTTTTGCCAAGACCGGGAAAATTTTCTTGGAAACAACAAAACGGCCAAATTGAGCAATATTGGAAGGAGCCTGAGAGGGGGGTAATTTTTCCAAAACCTCAACCGCCCGATTAGGGTATTTGGGGTCAGCAACATATTTGATGCTGGCGTAACGGTCAATTTCTTCCCAGGGTACTTCTTGGGCGCCTAAAACCACGGCCGGCTGGTATTTTTGATAAACGTTAATTAGGCAAGAAAGATACTGGCCTGGTTCCTCTTCAACAACTAAATCATCACCAAACATATAAACAAAAGGGTCGTCACCAACAAAATCCTTAACTGACAATACTGGTGAAGCATTACCGTAGGGGAGTTTAGAGTCTTGAGGAGTAAAGTAAATCTTAGTCTGGTTCCAAATCTTTTTTAAGCTTTTCAGAAACGATTCTTTGCCGTTTTCCTTTAAATAAGCTTCCAATTCTTTATCAGGGGTGAAATATTCGGCCAATCGATTGTCGCCGGGACGATGAACAATGTTAATTTCACTAATTCCAGCCCCGATCATTTCTTCGACCAGATACTGAATGTTAGGTTTATCAAGGATGGCAATTAGTTCTTTGGGGTAGGCTTTAGTAACGGGCAGAAATCGAGTGCCTCGACCAGCAGCAGCAATAACACCTTTAGTAACCTTGGCCATTAAAAATATCCTAACATGTTTTTAGAAAAAAACAAACAACCCTAATCAATTTCTAATTTCTAAATATCGGTCTTGTAGGTCCTATCGGACCAATATTGTTTTTCATTTTGGACTTTTAACTTTTAACTGTTCGCGCTACAATGTTCTTTATAGGAGGTGAAAAGCGATGGATATTAATAAGCAATCTTTCGAAAGCGAAGTCTTGAAATCAGAACTGCCGGTTTTAGTTGATTTTTCGGCGCTTTGGTGCGGTCCGTGTCAGATGATGGGGCCGATTTTGGACCGATTAGAAAAAGATTTAGCCGAAAGAATAAAGGTAGTCAAGGTTAATATTGACGAAAATCAAGACCTGGCTAGTCAATATGGAATTATGAGCATTCCGGCCCTATTTTTATTTAAAGACGGTAAAGTTGTTAAACAATGGCTGGGGTTGCAAAATGGCGATAATCTAAAAGAAGAAATCAATCAGGCCTTATCCTTAAAATAATGAAGAAGAAACTATTCTCTTTATTATTGTTTTTTAGTTTATTTTTGAGTTTTACTTCTTCTTCTTTGGCTCAGGACCAAACGTTAATGGAGGGAGAGATTATCGAAATTTTAGACCAGAAAGAAGATTTGGGCCAGTTTTATCAGGAAGTTTTGGTTTTGGTTAAGGATGGTCGTTTTGCCAATCAAAAAGTAGCCGTAGAAACCGGTTTTTACGACCCTCTTACCAGTAGACAGTTTATGGTTGGCGACAAGATAATCTTAGCCTTATCAGCCGATATGGCCGGTAATAACATTTTCTATATTGCCGACTATATCCGTCGGCCTAGTCTAATATTATTGGCGGCAATTTTTATTTTACTAGTCCTAGTGATTGGTGGAATTAGGGGTTTTTCTTCCTTAATTGGCTTGGTTTTATCTTTTTTAGTGGTTAGTTTTTTGATTTTACCGCCTATTAATCAAGGTAAAGATCCGGTTTTAGTTAGTATTTTAGCTTCAATTTTAATGGTGCCCCTATTATTTTATTCAGCTCATGGTTTTGGGCGAAAAACGACCATTGCCGCTGTTTCAACAGTGATTGCCTTATCTTTAACCGGAGTTTTGGCCAAGGTTTTTGTTACCGGCGCTAATATTTCCGGACTATCCTCAGAGGAGATCGGTTTTTTATCTCTTTCTCACCAGGGGTTAATTAACCCTCAAGGGTTAGTTTTGGCCGGCATTATTATTGGGGCCTTGGGGGTGTTGGATGATGTCACCATTTCTCAAAGCGCGGTAGTTGAAAAGCTGAAAGAAATCAGCCCTAAAATTAAACCCCGAAAGCTTTTTCAGGAAAGCCTATCGGTTGGTCGGGACCATATTGCCTCAATGGTTAACACTTTAGCTTTGGTTTATGTCGGCGCCTCTTTGCCGTTGTTGTTATTATTTATTAATAGTGCTCAAAAGCTGTCACTGGTGATTAACTATGAAATTATCGCCGAAGAAATAATTAGAATTTTAGTTGGTAGTATTGGCCTGATAGCGGCGGTGCCAATTACTACTTTTTTGGCAGTTTCTTTTGTAAAAAACAAAGATCGATGATAGAGATTATTAAACGATCCGGAGAAAGGGAACCCTTTTCTGAAGATAAGGTTCGGCGGTCTTTGGCCAAAGCCGGGACCCCAAACACAATCGAAGAAAAAATTATTAAAAAACTAAATAAAAAACTTTATTCGGGAATAACCACCGAAGAAATTTATCGGTTAGTTTTTGCTTGGTTAAAACAAGAAAAAACGCTTTTAGCTTCCAAATATAATCTTAAGCAAGCCATTATTGACTTGGGACCGACCGGTTATCCCTTTGAGCTTTTTTTAGCCAGACTATTAGAGGCTTTTAGTTTTCAAACTGCCACCTCCCAAATCTTAACCGGCCAGTGTGTTAGTCATGAGGTTGATATTATCGCCAAAATAGACTCTTTTGATTATTTAGCTCAATCCGAAAAACCAGCTTGTTATTTGATTGAGTGTAAGTTTCACGGTCGCCCCGGCATTAAGGTGGTTTTAAAAACGGCTCTTTATGTTTGGGGACGATTTCACGATTTAAAAGAAACAAATTTGGCTATTTTTGGTTCGCAGGACCATTTTACTCAAGGACTATTAGCAACCAATTCTCGGGTAACTTCCAAAGCAGCTAAATATTGCCAATGCGTTGGTTTAGGTGTTCTGTCTTGGGATTATCCTCGAGGTCGAGCCTTGCCGGATCTAGTTAATAAAAGCAATAAACATCCCCTAACTTGCTTGCCCGGCTTATCGGTTTTTGATAAGCAAATTTTGCTAAAAGAAGGGTTGGTTTTTTGTCAAGACCTATTGAATAATTCGGATTGGCACAAGTTAATCGGTCACAAAAGTAAAAAGATTATTACCCAGGCCGAAGAAATGGTTGGCTAAGAGCGAAGATGTTAAAATGATACTATGAGGGAAAAAATAATTACCGTCTTAAAAGAAATTACCGATCCGGAAATAGATATTAGCGTTTGGGATTTGGGTTTGATTTATGATGTTTCTTTTAAAAATGGGGAAGCAGTAATTAAAATGACCCTAACCGCTCCGGGCTGTCCGTTTATGGCCCAATTAACCGATCAGGTTAAGGAAAGAATCGAAGCCCTAGCGGGAATAGAAAAAGTTAAGGTAGATTTAGTTTTTGACCCACCCTGGAATCCGGAAAAAATGACCGAGAAGGGAAGGAAGAGGCTAGGAACATGATTTTTTAATTATTCTAATTGACCTAAATTATTCTAAAAAATTCTCAATTTTCAATTTAACAATCAATTAAATAATTTTCTAAATTTTCAATTACAAATTACGGACGATAATTTTTATCTTCCTCTTTTATTGGTTAATTAAATAATTAAAAAATTGATTGAAAATGGGGTTAATTAAAAATTGGAAATTAACTTAGAGGATGTTTACTGTTTTTATTAATTTTAAAACCTATTCTGAGGCAACGGGAGAAAGGACGCCGCAATTGGCGAAGATTTGTGCTAAAGTTGCCAAGAAGGAAGGGGTAGAAATTATTCCCATTGTTCAGGCGGTAGATTTGTTTCGGGTCAGCCAGACTATTAAGAGGCCGATTTGGGTTCAGCATGTTGATTGGCAAAAACCGGGGCAAGCCACCGGCTGGATTAATCTTGAAGCGGTAATAAAAGCTGGCGCTTCAGGAACCCTGCTTAATCATTCAGAGCATCGTCTTCCCCCCGGAACAATAAAACAAACCATAAAAAGGACAAAAAACCTTAGCAATAATTTTGGGGTGATGGTTTGTGCTGGAACTTTAGGCCAATTAAGAAAACTTATTTTTACCAAGCCCGACTATTTGGCCTATGAGATAAAGGAGCTAATTGGCGGACCAGATTCTATTACCAAATCGTCTCCCAAGTCAGTTCGTAAAGCGATTGCGATGACTAAAGAGAAGCATATTCCCTTGGTTGTTGGTGCCGGAATTAACAGCGGCGAAGATGTTTCCCTGGCTAGAAAAATGGGCGCTGGGGGTGTATTGATATCATCGGCAGTAGTTTTAGCCGATAATCCGGAAGAAAAGTTGAGAGAGTTAGTATCTAGTATCTAGTATCTAGTATCTAGTATCTAGTATTTGGTATTTAGCAGGGGCGCGGTTTTCGCGCCCAAATCTTGATTTAATGAAAACAATATTGGCCTGATCGGTCTTATTGAACCGATATTTGTATAAATTTAAAATTTTAATAAAGTGATAGTTTATTTTGCTACCGACCATAGAGGATTTGCCTTAAAAGAGAAGCTAAAATCGTGGCTAGAAAATCAGGAGTATCAGGTTAAGGATTTTGGCAACTTGGCTTTTGAGTCCCAGGATGATTATCCTGATTTTACCCAAAAGTTGGCCAGCACCTTAAATTGCAATCCACAAAACCGAGGCATTGTTCTTTGCGGCTCAGGTATTGGGGTTGACATTGTCGCCAATCGTTTTAGTCGGGTGCGCTGTGGGCTTGGTTTTGATAAAAAGCAAGTTGTTCACGGTCGAGCCTTTGATGATATTAATTGCCTGGCCTTACCAGCCGATTTTATTAATTTTAATCAGGCTAAAAAAATAGCTAAAGCTTTTTTAGAGACAGAATTTTCTGGTCAGGAAAGGCACAGGAGGCGGTTGGAGAAGATAGAGAGGATTTAACATAATTAAATTATTCTAATTAATCTAATTGCTCTAATTATTCTAAGGAATACCCAATGTTCCAAACTCCAATTTTTAAAATGTTTGGTATTTTTTTATGAAAACATTAAGCTCTTTATCTTCCTCAAGTTTTAATGGTTTACGGGTGTTGGTGCGGGTAGATTATAATGTTTCTTTAAAAGAAGGCCAAGGGGGTTTAGTGGTTGCCGATGATGAGCGAATTAGATTGTTCTTACCCACCTTGCAATTTTTACTTGAAGCCGGGGCAAGAGTGATTTTGTTATCTCATCTTGGTCGTCCGGAGAAGGAGTTTGACCAACAATTTTCCCTTTTGCCGGTAGCCCAAAAGCTAAATGAGCTTGCCTTTGGGCTAATTGGTTATAAGAAGAAGGTTCTTTTTTCCCCTAAAACGATTGGCGATTTGGCTAAAAACAAAGTAAAAAAATTAGAAAAAGGCCAAATACTCCTATTAGAGAACCTGCGTTTTTATCCTGGCGAGGAAGAAAATAGCCCAACCTTTAGCAAAAGACTGGCAAGGTTGGCTAATTTTTATATTAATGATGCTTTTTCGGTCTCTCATCGAGAGCACGCTTCAGTGGTGGGTTTGCCTGGCCTTTTACCTTCAGCGGCCGGTTTAGCCCTGGAAAAAGAGGTTAATAACTTAACCAGGCTAGCTAATAATCCGGATCGACCCTTAGTTTTAGTGGTTGGTGGAATTAAGGAGGACAAATTAGCATTTGCTGGCCAAATGCTTAATTGGGCGGATCAAATTTTACTAGGAGGGCTATTGCCAGAAAAATTGGCCGCTTTTCCAAAAATATTGACAAGTAAGAAAGTTTTTCCTGGTCGGCTTGCGGCCAATAAGCAAGATCTGGATAAAAAGACCATAGCGGATTTTCAAGAAAAAATTGTTCGGGCTAAAACGGTGGTTTTAGTTGGTCCGGTAGGGAACACCGATCAGGGCCACTATCAGGGAACTAAAGCCCTTTTTGAAGCGGCGATTGCTTCGGGAGGCTTTGTTGTTGCTGGCGGCGGCGATACTCAAGCGGCATTGACGAGACTAGGGCTTGTTGATAGTATGGATTATATTGCTTCAGGAGGGGGGGCAATGCTGGACTTTTTGGCTAAAGGCACCTTGCCCGGAATAGAAGCGCTAAGATAATTTCCAATTTCCAAATTCCAATAAATAACCAATGTTTTAATTTACAATGAAAATTTAATAATTTGAAAATTGATTAAAAATTGGTCGGTTGAAAATTGAAAATTTAAAACTGTGTTAAATCTTGCTATTACTGGTTTTGGCCGAATTGGCCGGATAACCCTAAGAACAATTAGGAAAAATTATACTAAGAAGGTTAGGGTAGTGGCGATTAATACTTCTGGATCTATGGATGTGGCTGGTTGGGCCCATCTTTTCAAATATGATAGTGTTTATGGGACTTGGCCGGAAGAAGTTTTGGTTTTGCCTCCCAGGCAGTCGGCCGAAATTGGCCGAATCAAAATTGGCAAAGATCAATATCCGGTTCTAGCCCAGAAAGACCCAGGCAAAATCGCTTGGAAAGATTATAAGGTAGAGACTGTTTTAGAATGCACCGGAGCCTTTTTGGATAAAAAAGCCGAAAAGCACTTCTTGGGGGGAGCCAAAAAAGTTGTTTTATCAGCTCCGCCCAAAGATGACTCAATTCCTACTTTTGTTTTAGGGGTAAACGATAAACAATATCGGCAACAAAAGTTAATTTCTAACGCCTCTTGTACTACTAATTGCGTTGCCCCCATCGTTAAGATTATTGATCAGGAAATTGGTTTTCAAGAGGCCCTAATGACGACTATCCATGCTTATACTGCTAGCCAGCAAGTGGTTGATGGCTCCGACAAGGATTTAAGACGAGCTCGAGCGGCGGCGATAAACTTAGTGCCGACTGGGACTGGGGCGGCCAAATCAGTTGAGGCAGTTTATCCGGAAGTGGCTGGTCGGTTTGCCGCGACGGCAATTCGGGCGCCGATTGTTTGCGGTTCCTATTCGACTTTTATTTTCAAGACTAATCGGGCCACTTCGGTTGATGAGGTTAATCAGCTGTTAGAAAATAAAGCCGCCAGACAGTTATCAGGCATCTTGGCAGTTTCTTATGACCCATTAGTCTCTTCTGATATTGTTGGCACTTCGGCTTCGGCAGTGGTTGACGCCGCTTCAACAAAAGTGGTTAGTGATGACTTACTCTATCTTTCGGCCTGGTATGATAATGAATGGGCTTACTCCTGCCGTTTAGTAGAATTGGCGATAAAAATTGGCCACTAGTTCTGATTTTTAAGAAAAATTATTATGATTATCCCGACCATTTTAACGGCTGATCCTAATCAGGTCAAAAAAAAATTGACCCTTTTAAAAGGGCAGGTCGATCGAGTTCAAATTGATATTGTTGATGGTAAATTTGCTAAAAACAAAACTATTGTACCCAGCAACCTATTGGGCCCAATAGAGAAAGACGGTTTTGACCTCGATTTTCATTTAATGGTTGAGGACCCGGTGGCTTTTTTGGAGAATCAAGACTGGCCAGGGGAAACTAGTTTAATTACTGCTCAAATTGAGGCCGCGCCTTCTCAGGTTGAATTTGTTCGTCAGGCCAAAGAAATGGGTTTTTTGGCTGGTCTGGCAGTTGATTTGAAAACAAAAATAACTAAACTTGAGCAACAAGCTTTAGATATGGCCGATCAGGTTTTATTACTAGGGGTGGAGGCGGGTTTTTCTGGTCAGAAGATCGACTCTCAAGCTTTATCTAAAATAAAAGAACTATTGGTTTGGAGAAAAAAAGAGCAATGGCTATTTAAGATTGGCGTTGATGGTGGGGTGGATGAGACCAACCTGGTTTTTTGTCGTAAAATGGGAGCAGAAGAATTTTTTGTTGGCAGTGCTATTTGGGAGAGTAAAGACCCGATTGGGATGATAAACAAACTAAAAGCTCTAATATAGGGGCCTATTAAAGGGGTATTATGACTAATAAACCTAAAAAAATAACCATTTTTGGTTACTCAGAAGCCAAGCCTGGCGATCCGCTTTATCAAGCGGCTTTTGAGACGAGTAAATTGTTAGCGGAGGCTGGTTTTACCATTGTTAATGGCGCCGGTCCGGGAGTAATGAGGGCCGCCACCCAAGGGGCCCATGCTGGTGGTGGTCAGGCCATTGGAGCGATTTTTGATTCTGAGGGAATGACCTTCTTTGAAGGTCAAGACCCGGAGAATAAGGTTGACGAAATTTTAGTTTTAAAAACCTATGTTGAACGGACAATGAAACTGATTGAACTAGGAGAAGTTTATATTATTTTTAATGGCGGCACCGGTACTTTATCGGAGTTTGCTATGACTTGGGGTTTGGCTAGGCTTTATTTTGGTAACCATAAGCCAATGGTTTTTTACGGTTCTTTTTGGCATGAAGTAATTGAGGCTTTAGCTAAAAACATGCTAATTAGAGAAAAAGAAAAGCAGGTTTACCGGATTGTTAATAGCCCCAATGAGGTCCTTTTGGCGGTAAAAGAGTTAGTTAAAGGTTGAGGTTAAAATAATTTTTCTTGACTAATAGCAAAAAAACTTTTGGGGTAAGAAAAGTCTAATTTAAGCCAAGACTCTGTTCTTCTATTTCGGTCGGGAATTTTTAAGCGCCTTTCCTTTAAGACCAAATCATAGAGATTTTTAGTTATTAAAACATCATTTTCGCAATATTCTTGCAGTTTTTTTAAGCTTTCTTGATCGCCCTGATAATAATACTTGACGGCGTTAAGGCCAATATCAACTTTTTCTTGTCTTAGATTAGTCAGGGCTAGGTCATTGAGACTAATTCTTTTGCCAAGAGTAAGCCTGATTTCTTCCAAAATATCAAAATGAGGTAGGGAAGATAAAGGGATTTTAGTGTAGGGTTGGAGGACTGGGACATCAAACTTAAGGGAGTTAAAACCAATAATTCGGTTAGCCCAAGATAAAATTGGCCACAGTTGATCTAAATCTTTTTCCCAGAGACTAATTATTTGGCCGCTTTCTTCTTTTAGGTTTTGATTGAGGCTTCGCTGGTAAAAAGAGACAATTGATACTCCTAAGTCACCGGGATTATGTCCGGCAATGTCGTCGAAAAGTTTTTTAGTTTCTAGATCAAAAATAACCTCATTAATGGTCATAGAGAGTCAGAAATTTATTTCTATTTTAGCCTATTCTATGGTATATTAGGAACTAATGTCGAATCTTCCCGTTCCTAAATTAGAAGAAAAGGCAATAAGGCTTCGTCGACAGATTATCCAAATGATTCATCAGGCCGGTTCTGGGCATTTGGGGGGCTCTTTATCCTCTTTAGATATTTTGGTGGCGCTTTTTTTTGGCGGCGTCATCCGTTATAACTGTCAGGACCACAACGATCCTCGTCGAGATCGCTTTATTTTGTCAAACGGTCATGTTTGCCCGGCTTATTATGCGGTATTGGCCAAATGCGGCCTCCTTGATAAGAAAAAGCTTGGTTCTTTAAGGAGTTTGGGTTCTCCTCTTCAGGGTCATCCGGCTAAGACATTTTTACCGGTACTTGATTCTTCTAGCGGCTCTTTAGGTCAGGGTTTATCAGTGGCGGTTGGTTGTGCTTTGTCGGCCATGATCAAAGGAGAACACCACAATATTTATTGTCTAACCTCGGATGGAGAACACAATGAAGGTTCAACCTGGGAGGCGGTTTTGACTGCCAGTCACCACAACTTAGGCAATTTAATCAATATTATTGACCGCAATGGTATGCAAATTGGCGGAGAAACAGAATCGGTGTTGGCTCTGGAACCTCTAGCCGAAAAATATAAGGCTTTCGGTTGGGAAGTGTTTATTATTAGCGGTCATGATTATAGCGAATTGCTCCATGCTCTTTGTCAAGCTAAAGATTCTCATCGAACCCCCAGTGTTATTATTGCTCAAACCATCCTGGGTCGAGGGGTTTCTTTTATGGAGAATAAAAAGCGTTTTCATTCCGGTGTTTTATCCGAAGAAGAATATCAACAGGCGATGAAAGAATTAGAAGAGGGATAATTGACAGTTAAAAGTTAAAAATAAATGGCCCATCTAAAATCACAACGAGATGCTTATGGTGAGGCTTTATTGGAATTGGCCGAAAAAGATGAGCGAGTTTTGGCCCTGAGCCCAGACTTGGCCTCGTCGACCAGAATAGAAAAACTGGCCTCAAAATTGGCAGAAGGTCGGTTTTTTAATTTAGGAGTGGCTGAACAAAATGCGGTTGGTATTGCCGCCGGTTTGGCTTTGGAGGGGTTTATTCCTTTTTTATCTTCTTTTGCCGTTTTTATCCCGGGGCGAGCCTTTGATCAGATTAGGGTTTCTATTTGCCAAAATAAGGCTAATGTTAAACTGATCGGTTCCCATTTGGGTTTTTCTAATGCCGGCGATGGGGCCAGCGCTCAATCAATAGAGGATTTAGCCCTAATGCGGGTTTTACCTGAGATGGTGGTTTTGTCTCCGGCTGATGCTAGCCAGACTCGATCGGCGGTTTTCGCCGCCGCCGACTATCAGGGTCCGGTTTATATTAGGATTAGTCGTGATAAAACTGCTCCAGTGAGTCAGGAGGAAAATTTTGTTATTGGCCAAGCCAAAGTATTACATTCTGGAAAAAAAGCCACTCTTATTGCCACGGGCCCGATTATTTCTCGTCTTTTGGATTGGACCGCGGAACTTGACATCGAGCTAATCAATTGTTCTACCATAAAACCTCTTGATGAAAAAACCATTATCAGTTCGGCTAAAAAAACTGGTCGAGTAATCACAGTTGAAGAACACTCTATTATCGGCGGCTTAGGGTCGGCGGTAGCAGAAGTTTTATCTACCGCTTGTCCGGTGCTAATGAAAAGATTTGGTATTCCTGATTGTTTTGGTGAGTCAGCTCGAGGGCCGGAAGACCTTTACCAAAAATATGGTTTAACTAAGAATAATTTAAAAAAAGAGGTGCGGCAATTCTTAAAAGAATAGTTATTTTTTTGAATTTATGGATAAAAATAATTTGTCGGCGATTAGCCGAAAGGGGCGGTTTTTAATTCTTGCTTACGATCATGGCATGGAGCATGGGACGGCTAATTTTGATAAAAGCAATATCGACCCCGAAAAAATTTTGGCTTTAGCTGATAGCGGTTATTTTACTGGCGTTGCTCTACAAAAAGGAGTCGCCGAGCGCTACTACCAAACCCAAAAATACCAAGTTCCTCTAATTATTAAGCTCAATGGCAAGACTAACCTTTTGGAAGAAGAGCCCTATTCGCCTCAATTGTGTCAGGTCGATGAAGCAGTGGCCCTGGGGGCAAAAGCAGTTGGCTACACTGTTTATGTTGGCAGTCAACACGAGAAGAAGATGATGAGTCAGTTTGCCAAAATTGGCCGGGAAGCCGATCAGGCTGGAATTCCCCTGATTGGCTGGATGTACCCGCGGGGGCAAGCGGTTAAGGGGAGAGAATATAGCCGGGAAATTTTATCTTATGCGGCCAGATTAGCCTTAGAAATGGGAGCGGAAGTGGTTAAGTTGCCTTATACTGGTGATCCGAAAAGTTTCTCTTGGGTAGTCAAGGCTGCCGGTCGGACTAAAGTAACCGTTCAAGGGGGGGCAAAGACCGATCAAAAAGATTTTTTTGGCTTTGCCGAAGAAATAATGAGGGCCGGAGCCGACGGGTTGATTGTCGGTCGCAACGTTTGGCAGGCCGAGAAACCGCTGGAGGTAGCTGAAAAACTAAACGAGATACTCTTTAAGTAGATTAAATTACAGATTAAAGAATAAGAAAAATTAATCTAATTATTCTAATTTCTAATTAACCTAAGAAAAAACCAAGCGCCAAACACCAAAAAGAATATTTGGGATTTGGAAGTTGGAAATTCATTAGAATAATTAGGGCAATTAGGTCAATTAGAGTAATTTTAGCCTTATAAGTCCTAATATTTAATGGTATGTTTGACATTGTAACCGTTGGTTCTGCTACTGTTGATGTTTTTTTGCGTTCTGACGCTTTTGTTATTAATGATCGAGGCCAGGAATCTTTAGTTTTGTCGGGGGGCAAGATTGAGGTTGCCAAAAGGGAAATGGCGGTAGGCGGCGGTGGTACCAATACTGCCGTTGGCTTTTCCCGTTTAGAGTTTGGCTGTGCTTGTGTGTCTCGTTTTGGCAATGATTGGGCGGGAAGCTGGCTAAAAGAGAATTTAGAAAAGGAAAACTTCGACAAGCGTTACTTAAGACAAATTAAAGGAGAGGAGACTGATTTTTCAACGATTTTACTATCTCCCACTGGGGAAAGAATAATTCTTACCTTTAGAGGCAAAACTAGAGTTGATGATGAAATTTTCCCCTTTGACGTTTTGGCGCAAACCCGCTGGTTATATTTAGCCTCTCTTGAGGGCAATGTTGATTTGTTAGAAAAAATAGTTGATCAAGCCCAAAAACTTAAGGTTCTGGTCGCCCTGAATCCGGGTAATTTAGAGCTTCAGCATCAAAACCGACTTAGGAGAATTTTTTCTAAGGTAAAACTTCTAGTGCTTAACGAAGAAGAGGCAAGGGGTCTTTGGAGGGAAAGATATCTTGAGGAATTGCCCAAGGCTGGTCCAGAGATTGTCGTGGTAACTTGCGGTAAAAATGGTGCCTATTTTTGTCAGGCGGGCAAGATTTTTCAGGAGCCGGCTCTGGCAGGAAAAGTGGTCGATGCTACTGGAGCCGGAGATGCCTTTTCTGTTGGCTTGGCCGCTGGTTTAATATGGGGACGGTCTTTGTCTTGGTCGGTTCGGGCCGGCATGACAGAATCGTTGTCAGTGATCGGCAAAATTGGTGCCAAAGAGGGTCTCTTGACTAGAAGGGAATTAGAAGAAAAGCTGGAGAGGATTGGTAAATAGTAATAAAATAAGCTCAAAACTCAAAGTTCAAAGTTCAAAACTAAAACTAAAAGCCTTTAAGCTGAAAACTTTGACATTTGAGCTTTGCGCTTTGAGTTTTTCTCTATACTCTATACTCTATACACTATACATTTTCTAAAGGTATGCCTTTTAAAAAAGAGGTTTTTAAAAAAAAGTTAAACAAAAAAGAGTTAGAAAAAGAAAAACAATCTGGTCGAGTGGTTTTGGTTCTTCTTGTTGCCTCGACCGGGTTGGCCCTAGTTTTTTATTTATCAAGTTTTTTACCTGCTTTTTGGCAAAAAATAACCACTCCTAGGGTGGTCAAGCTTAATAGTAACCAGGGGAAAACCCCTCCGACTCCTTTTGAACCGATGATGACCCCAACTCCTTGGCAAAAAAATCTAGAGGAAGAATTGATAAGCTTGGTTAATCAACAAAATGGCGTTTATGGAATTTATTTATATGAAATTGATAGCAAAAGTTTCCTTGGTGTTAATTATCAGGAAAGTTTTCCGGGAGCCTCACTGATGAAGTTACCGGTTATTATCGCCGCTTATCAGGAAGCAGAAAGAAAGCAGTTTGACCCAACAGCCGAGTATCGCCTAAAAGAGGAGGATAAGCTGCCCGGGAACGGGAGCGTTCATCTTCAGCCGGAAGGGACAATCTACACTTATCGGGCTCTAGCCAAGCTGGCTGTTGAACAATCAGACAATACCGCCATCAGCGTTATTGTCAAGGCTATAGGGGAAGATAAAATTCAAAAAACCATCGATTTATTAGATTTGGCAAAAACAAATTATCGCTTGAGACAAACTACCCCGGAGGATATGGGCCAACTATTACTTGCTCTTCACCAGGGTCAAGCTTTAACTGCCGCCCACAGTCAAGAGATTATTGGCTTTTTAACTAACACTATTTTTAATGACCAAATTCCGGCCTTTTTACCAGAGAACTTGACCATTGCCCACAAAATTGGTTTAGATGAAAACCTTCTTCATGATGCGGCGATTGTTTTTACCGACACTAGTGATTTTGTTTTGGTGATTATGAGCCAGGGTGATCCCCAAGATCAAGCCCAAAAAACCTTTGAAGAAATTACCAGGATGATTTGGGAAGAAATAACAGAATAGGGCAAAAACAAAATAGGTCTAATAGGTCCTATAGGACTGATATTTGTTTTCTTAGGTATTCTGCCGAATCTTCTGGAGAAATAGTGGAGATTTCAATACCGGCTCCTAATTCAAAACCGGCCCAAATTTGAGTTTTGGGCATAATTTGCCAATGCCAGTGGTAGTAGTCGTGATTTTGGTTGTCACAGGGGGCAGAGTTAAGGAAAAAGTTATAATCTGGATTGTTTAAGCCCTTTCTTAGTGATTTGAGGGCCATTTTAAAGGCTTGGGCCAAATCTTTTAATTGTTGGCCGTCGGCTTGATCAAAATAAGCCTGGTGTTTTTTAGGATAAATTTGTAAAGTGAAGGCGCTTTTGGGGGCAAAGGGGGTAAAGACGATAAAGTGTTTGTTTTCCCAAACAACGCGGTCTGGTTTTTTTTGGTTATCGCCAATAATGAGACAGTGTGGGCACTGGCCTTGTTTTTGCCAAAAGCGTTTAGTTCCCGTTAGGTTATTTTCGATGTTGGTGTCAATGGTTGGCATGGCAATAATTTGTGAATGGGGGTGAGTAATTGAAGCTCCAGCCTCTGGTCCTTGATTATGAAAAATAGCGACATATTGACTATGAGGTTGTTGGGCCAAGAGGCGATACCGCTGTTGAAAAACAGTAAAAATTTCTTGAATCGAAGCAATAGGCATCTGATCAATGGTTAGAGAATGGTTTTTGGTAATAACCAGCTCATGGTGACCGGTGGCGGTCATGGCTTGGTAGGGGCCAATCTTCTCTTGCTTGGCCTCTCCGGCTAGGATAAAGGCCGGATATTTATTGGCAACGACGGCAATGGTCCAGTCGTCGTATTCGTCGATAGCTAATTCTCGGTTATTAGACCAGGCCAATATTGGCGCCTCTTTTTTTAGGATTTGACAAAAAATGCAATCTCCCCCAAAATTATTTTTTTGGTTTTTGGTAGGGGAGGAGGAGAGATTTTTTTTAATAAAGCTGTCTGGTCTTTGGGCTCGATTGCTGGCAATAACTACCCATTCACCGGTGACTAGGTCTTGTCTTAATTGGGGCGAACTTTGTTGACGAGTCACAAAAATATTATAACACCCTTGACCCAATGGAACCTTTTAAAAATTGGCTTCGAGAAGCGATTGTTGGACCTTAACTGCTGATATAATATAGGTTAATGGCAAGTTTGGGGAAGCGAGTGATAAACTTTTTTATTAATTTTTTTGTTTTCCTTGGTCGGCCATTTTTACTTCTGATAAAATTTTTAGTAAGGGTCTTCTTAAAGATCTTTTTTTTCGGAAAATTAGCCGTTGGAACCAGCTACCAGAGTCTTAAGGGCGAATTAATTAACTTCAAAGACTTCCTTGTTTCCCTTTTTGAGTGGGTAACAAGATTAAGGAAAAAATTGACTCTTGAAAAAGTTTTCCACTCAACGCCCAAAAGGCGAGCGCTTTTTGGGCGCTTTAAAATCAAAAGCTCTTTGCGTTTTTGTTTTCGACCAAAATTTTTGTCTTGTTTACTTTTACTGTTAGTGGCTACTTACTTTGGTTGGTCGGTTTTTAAAGATCTACCCCAACCACAAAAGTTAATAACCAGAGACATTAAACAAACAACCAGGATTTATGATCGCAACGGCAATCTGCTTTATAAAATTTTTCGGCACCAGAATAGAACATTAATTCCTTTAGGCGAAATGCCTCAGGTTATTAAAGAAGCCACAATCGCCATTGAAGATGGGGGGTTTTACCAACATCGAGGCATTTCTTTTTCCGGTATTGCCCGATCCCTTTGGCGCCTAATTGCTTACGGTAGGGTCGAGGGCGGTTCAACTATTACTCAACAATTAGTCAAAAATGCTCTTCTTTCTTCAGAAAGGACGATGACGAGAAAAATAAAGGAAATTGTTTTGGCCCTGATGGTTGAGATGCGTTTTTCCAAAGACGAAATTTTACAAATGTATCTGAATGAAGTTGGTTATGGTGGGGCGACTTATGGCATTGAGGAGGCCAGTCAGTATTATTTTGACAAACCCGCCTCTACACTTAGCTTGGCCGAGGCGGCACTTTTAGCTGGGCTGCCCGCCTCCCCAACCACCTATTCTCCCTTTGGCGCTTGGCCGCAGTTGGCTAAAATTCGCCAAAGTGAAGTTTTATCTCAAATGGAAAAAAGAGGTTTTGTTAGTCGTGAAGCGGCTCAAAGAGCTCAAGGCGCTGAGCTTAGGCTAAGAAGCATTAATCAAGATATTTTGGCGCCTCACTTTGTGATGCAGGTTAAACAAGAATTAGCCAGTATTTTTGGTGATCGTTTTGTAGAAGAAGGAGGACTACAGGTTACCACCACTCTTGACTTGGCCACTCAGCAATTATCGGAGCGGGTAGTCAAGGAAGAACTTGATAAACTAGTTTTTTTTCGGGTTACTAATGGTGCCGCCCTCGTTACCAACCCCAAAACCGGAGAGGTTTTGGCCATGGTTGGTTCTCGAGATTATTTTGATCGTGAACTTGATGGTAATTTTAATGTCACCACCGCGCCAAGACAGCCAGGATCAACGATTAAGGTAGTTAATTATGCTTTAGCGCTTCAGAATGGCTATACCCTAGCCAGTCAAATTTTAGATGCTCCGGTTAGTTTTCAGATTCCTGGCCAACCCCCTTATCGGCCAACCAATTATGATAATCGTTTTCATGGTTTGGTTACCTTGAGAACGGCCCTGGCCTGTTCTTATAATGTGCCGGCGGTTAAGGTCTTGGCGACATTAGGTGTTGATCGCATGGTTCGCTTAGGCCGACAAATGGGTATTGAGGGCTGGACAGACGATAATCGGTTTGGCTTATCGTTAACTTTAGGCGGAGGAGAGGTATCAATGACAGAGCTAGCGACAGTTTATGGGGTTTTGGCTAATTATGGTACTAGGGTTTCTCTACAGACAATTGTTGATATTCGTGATCACAGGGGAAAATTAATTTGGGCCAACCCCTGTCTTGAGGGGGTTGGGGTTGACCCTCACACCTTTACTGTTCAGACTAAGGCGGATCATGGTTCTTGCGGTGAGAAAGTTATTTCGTCTCGGGTGGCCTGGTTGTTAACCAGTGTTTTGTTTGATAATCAGGCTCGTTCTCCGGTTTTTGGTTCAAACTCTATTATCAACATTCCCAGGTTTCAAGTGGCGGTTAAAACCGGTACCACCAATAATCTTCGAGATAATTGGACCATTGGTTATAGTCCGGATTTATTAGTCGCCGCTTGGGTGGGCAACAATGATAATTCACCAATGGCGCAAATTGCTTCAGGGGTAACTGGAGCTTCGCCAATCTGGCGCCGGATAATGGAGACCTTACTTGTTCAGGAGACTCCAAAGGAATTTTTGGTTCCCGAGGGAATAGTTAGCCAGCCGGTTTGTCTTTTTTGGGATGAGGCGAAACAAGCTTGCCAACAAGGTAGAGAAGAATATTTTGTTGCCGGTGAAGAAAAAACTAGCGGTTTTGGCCAAATTATGGAAGCTGACACTAGAGAAAAACTTTTACCGGCTAGGCAAGACGCTCGGGAAAATAATGACTAATTTGGTTTTTAGTTGTTGGCCCTTAGTGGATAATGGATTAAATCAGGTTGACTTGAGTTGGGACAATCAAGGCAAAAAATTGCCCCCAAGGGGTCACGAAGAATGGTTTTTTCTTGATGCTCAACGTTTTCAGCTTCTTCGCCAGGCTTGACTAGGGCCCCAGTATCTTTATTAACCAGAACTGTTTCTCGTCTGTTTTCTTCAACGGATGGTAAATGACCCTTGATAAAATATTCGAATCTGGTCTCGCAGCCGGATTCTCCTGGTAAGTTGCCAGACAGAGAGCAAACTGAAGCGCCAATAACATTTTCTGGCTTGGAAGGCCATTCCTCGGACAGTTCGTCTTTTTCAAAGACAAAGGCGATAATTTTATTCCAAATAGAGGAAGCACCAATTGCTCCTGAGGAGACGCTTCTCATGGGAGTATTGTCGTTGTTGCCAATCCAGACGGCTACTAGTCGAGAAGGGTTATAACCAATGGTCCAATTATCTCGAAGATTATTGGTGGTACCGGTTTTAACCGCCACCTCGGGGTGGCCTTTGACAACTAAATAGGAATAGGGACCAAAGACTGCGCTTCGGGCGCCATTGTCAAGTAGAATATGAGAAGTAATGTAGGCGGCTTCTTTGCTAATAACCCGTTGGCTAACCTGACCAAGGGTTTTTTGATTATCGAGTAAGATTTGTCCATTCTTGTCGGCCACCTTTAGAATGGTTACCAGATCTTTTTTGACACCTAAATTAGCCAAAACACCAAAGGCGGTAGCCATGTCGGTCATTTTTACTTCACCACCCCCTAGAGTTAGCGATAAGCCGTAATCTTCGGGGTTGGTAAAAGTAGTAATGCCGAATTTCCTCGCCTCAGCAATAAAAGCATCAAGGCCATTAAGAGTTAAAACTTTAACGGCGGGAATATTGTAAGAGTTGCCCAGGGCAAAACGAACCTGGACAATGCCATTAAAGCTGTTGTTATAGTTACTGGGACAATAAGATTTAAGGCCAGTTTGAGTAAAACAGGTGGGAGCATCGATTAAGGGAGTGGCGGCGGTAACTTTTCCCTGATCAAGGGCAATAGCGTAATTAATCGGTTTAATTGAAGAGCCGGGTTGTCTTAAAGCATTGGTGGTGACATTAAAATTACCGCTAAATTCATGATCAAAATAATCTCGAGAACCAACCATGGCCAAAACCTCTCCGGTTTTGGGGTTGGTAACGAGGGCGGCACCATTAGTAACATTGTATTGAAGGCTTTTATCGATTTCTTCTTTAACGATTTTCTGAGCCTCTTCTTGAATTTCCCAATCAAGAGTAGTAGTTACTTTCAGCCCGCCTTGTTCAACTTTTTTTTGGCTAAACATATCAACCAGTTGTTCTTTGACATACATAACAAAGTGGGGGGCCAGAATAGACTCTTTAATGGTGGTGTATTCTAATTCTTCTTGTTTGGCCTGATCAGCCTCTTCTTGAGAAATAAAACCGACCTCGACCATTCTGCTAAGGACTAGCTTCTGGCGGTCTTTAGCCAACTGCGGCCAAGCGCCAAAAGGAGAATAGGTGGTGGGAGAGGCGGGCAGCCCAGCTAAAAGTGCCGCCTCGGCCAAGCTAAGTGTAGAGGCGGGTTTGTCAAAATACCGACGGGTTGCGGCTTCTATGCCCCAGGCGGTGCCGCCATATGGGGTTTGGTTAAAATACATTTCTAAGATCTCATCTTTGGTGTAGATAATTTCGGTAGCTACCGTTAGCAGGGCTTCTTTTACTTTTCTGGTTAAGGTTCTTTCGGGGGTTAAAAGAGCGTTTTTAACTAATTGCTGAGTAATAGTTGAGCCGCCCTGCAAGGTTTGACCAAACACAGTTTTATAAAAAGCCCTGGCAATACCCCGGATAGAGAAGCCATAGTGGTGGTAGAAATCTTGGTCTTCAATTGCCAAGGTGGCCTCTTTAATATGATCCGGCAGTTGATCGAGCTTAATAGGCAGACGGTTTTTATCAACATAAATTTCATAAAGCAGATTGCCATTACGATCATAAATAGAAGTGGAAAATGAAGTTTCCTGGGAGAGCTTTTTGGGAGAAGGGAGGTCTTTTAGGATGATCAGATAAAAGATAATTCCTAAGATAATTGTTAAAAAAACGACGGCAAAAAGAAAGTTTTTTTTAACCAGAACCCCCTTTGGCCTATTTCCTTTTGACTGATTTTTTTTAGCCCTTTTTCTTTTGGAAAATTGGAAAGGAAATATCTTTTTGACAATTGAAGATTTTTTTTTAACCATGGTGTTTTGTCAAGAAAGAAAAAAAAGAAGCAGGCTATTTGGTTTGTCCATTTTTACCAAATAGTCTTTTTTTTAGCTTAGTAATTCGCCAGGTAACGATTACAGCCAAAAAAGTAATAATTAAAGCAAAAATGAGCTCAGATAGTAGTCCGGACATTTCTCCCAACAGTCTTTTAACATAGACTTGGACGAATTCTTGAATAACTCCCCGCCAAGCCAGAGCGGCTAATAAGCCCAAAGCAGAGGTAATAAGAGTTGTCAGCTCATCAACAAAGGTTTTTTGGAATTCATCAAGCTCTTCTTGAAGCTTGTCTTTAATTTCATGGGGCTCGTTGAGGTGTTTAGGTAAAAAGGGGATTTCGAAAGAGTTTTTTTTGATCGGACTAGTTTTTCTAGTTTCGTTCACTTTTTCCTTGGTCATGACGGTTATTATTATACTATAATTAAATACAGTTGAAAGTTAAAAATCAAAGATCAGTTAACAGTTCAAAATTAAAAGTTAAAAGTCCAACATTGGTCCTATAAGACCTATCGAGCCGATATTGTCTTTAACTTTTGACTTTGGATTGTCAATTTTGAATTGTTATATGTTTTATCCTAAATTTACTATTTCACCAAAGATCTTGGTTAATATTGGCCATTCTGAGGCGGCCCGAGCGATAATTGATCGGGCTCCCTTAATCCCTTCTTTTGAAAAAAGCTTTCAGGAAGACGCTGTTTTGAGAACGGTTCATTTTGGGACGCGAATTGAGGGCAATGAACTGTCTCTGTCTCAGGCGGCTCAAGTTATGGCCGGTCAAGATGTTTTAGCGGGTAGGCGTGACGTTCAGGAGGTAATTAACTACCGCAGCGTGGTTGGTTTTATTGAGAAACTAATTGATGAGAAAAAACTCAGGAAAAACAAGGAGATTTTCTATCAAGAAGAAGACTTAAAGAAGATTCATCGGCTGGTAACCAAAAGAATTTTAGAACCGGAAAAGTCGGGCCAGTACCGGCAAACTCAGGTAGTGGTTCGATCTCTTTCGGGAGCGGTAGTTTTTCGGGCCCCGCCGGCAGTGGAGGTGCCTTATTTGGTCGGTTCCTTTTTTAAATTTTTAAACTCTAAGGAGGGTCGAGAGCTACATCCCGTTTTACGGGCCGGGATTGCTCATTATATTTTGGTGGCGATTCACCCCTTTGTTGAGGGTAATGGGCGCAGTTCTCGGGCATTTGCCAACTTCATTTTATTTGCCGAGGGATATGATATTAGGCGCCTGTTTTCTCTGGAGGAATTTTTTGATAAAAACTTAGGTGATTATTATGGTTTCTTAAAAAGAACCTCAGACCAGTCTCGTGATTTGGAGAAAAGAGATTTAACCGAATGGTTGGAATTTTTCTCTCGGGCTCTGGCAGTTGAGTTGGGACGAATAAAAGAAGAGATTGAACGTTTGTCAGTTGATGGTCGTCTAAGGAAGCGATTGGGAGGCAAGCAAATCGCCCTGTCAAACCGTCAGGTTAAACTAATGGAATACATCAACGCTCACGGTGGCGTTGATATGGCGGCGGCGCGATCGATTTTATCGATGGTTTCTGAAGATACGATTTTAAGAGAACTCCAAGACTTACGAGATAAAAAGGTGATTAGAAAAGTGGGCAAAACTAAAGGGGCGAAGTATATACTAAGATAGTCAAAAGTCAAAAGTTAAAAGTTAAAAGTTTGGGAATGAAAACAATTAATAGTTAAAAGTTAAAGATCAGTTGACAATTCAAAATTAAAAATTAAAAGTAATATTGGTCTGATAGGTCTTATTGGACCGATATTTAGAAATTGGAAATTTTTTAACCATGTTTTTTAAAGATTTAGCTGTTTATTTAGAAAAATTAGAAAAGACTGATTCTCGTTTAGAGATTACTCAAACTTTGGCCGACCTTTTTCGGGAGGTATCTTGGGAGGAGATT
>Ga0268282_1000420_pt1 | contig 21912 bp, 22 predicted proteins | sample saktaG_12_FD_190133 | JGI IMG/M metagenome (GOLD analysis project Ga0268282, IMG submission 190133) | Saline water microbial communities from Sakinaw Lake, British Columbia, Canada - sak_2011_5_24_120m | ecosystem: Environmental > Aquatic > Non-marine Saline and Alkaline > Saline ...
GTTTTTGCATTCTTAATTTGGTTTTAGGAGTTCTTTTTTCTTTGCTGGAAACCTTTTTTAGTTCGGAATTGACTCAACCAGATATTGAAAAAACCCCAAAAGATTTTTTAGAGTTAACTTCTTCGGATCAAGAAAACTATAACCTAGCTTCTCTTTTAAGTTTTCCTTCTGCAAGAGCCGTATTTTATTCTATAAAATGGGCGAAAACTTATGGTTCATCGGAGGTTGATTCATATTCAGTATTCTACTTTCTTTTGAAGCAAAATGCAGAATTAAACTTTATCTTTTTTAGAATTCTTTTAAACCCAAAGGATTTAAAAAAAGCTTTATTGAAATACTTGAAGGAAAAGATAAAGAAAGGGGTTGCTGGGCAAGGGGAAAAACAACTTTCTCTTTCAGACGATTTTTACAATTCATTGACAGAAGCCCTCAACATTGCTGCTGAAAAGAATCATTCTAGAATTGAAATAGGTGATTTAATTTCAGGACTGGCAAAGCATAATTCTTTTTTCAAGGAACTTTTAATAAACAGCAAGCTTAAGCCGGAAGATATTAAGAATTTAGCTTCATGGATAGAAAATCTGAAAACAGAGATAAGAGAGGAAAAGAAATGGTGGGAGTACAAGAATCTGGCAAGAAGGGGGACGATGGGTAAAGGATTTTCTTCCGGATATACCGTTACATTGGACAGTTTTTCAATTGACTGGTCCGAGATTTTAAGAAAAAGTAACTTTTATCCGATTTTCGGGCACAAACAGGAATTGGAAATGGTTGAGAGAATATTGTCTCGTCAACAGATCAATAATGTTCTTCTTGTGGGAAAACCCGGTACGGGGAAAAAGAGTATCGTTACTCAATTTGCCCGGAGAAGCTTTCTTGGCGAAAGCCTGCCGGAGATAAACTATAAAAGGGTGGTGGAACTTGATTTGCCCGGCTTAATTTCTCGAATTCAGGATACAGAAGAGCTTGAATCTGCTTTAGATAATATTTTTAAAGAAGCTGTTTTTTCAGGAAATGTAATTTTGGTAATTCCCAATATTCATGACTATATTGGCATTACGGTAAAACCCGGAGTTGTTGACATCTCGGGCATTCTTTATTCGTATTTAGATTTACCTAATTTTCAGATAGTTGGTACTGCAAGTTTTGCTGGGTTCCGTCAAAACATTGAGAAAAAACCTGCAATTTTAAATTTCTTTGAGAAAGTTAGAGTTTCAGAAGTATCTCCGCAGGACACCTTGGCAATTTTAGAAGGATTAGTGCCTGCTATGGAAAGAAAGTACAGGAAATACATATCTTATCCTGCCTTGAGAGATATAATAGAATATGCTGATCGTTATCTTCCCGCACTTCCTTTTCCTAAGAAAGCACAGGACATTTTAAATGAGTCGGTGGTTTTGATTTCAAGAAGCGGCGAGAAGGTATTAATGCCAAAGCATATTTCTAAAATAGTTTCAGACAAAAGCAAAATTCCTGTAGGGGAGATGGAGTCAAAAGAAAAAGAAATTTTGCTGAATCTTGAAAGTTTAATTCATAAAAAGATTATTAATCAAGATTCGGCCGTAAAAGAGATATCTGCCGCTCTAAGAAGGGCCAGAACCGAAGTCAAGACAAGAAATGCTCCTATGGGCAGCTTTCTGTTCTTGGGTCCTACCGGTGTAGGCAAGACCGAGACGTCAAAAGCATTAGCCGAAATTTATTTCGGTTCCAAGGAAAACATGATTAGGTTAGATATGTCGGAATTTCAACAATTAAAAGATGTTTCAAGGATAATTGGCTCAAAAGAAGAGGATGGTTTTTTAACAACAAAAGTAAGGGAAAATCCTTTTTCTTTGGTTTTGCTTGATGAAGTTGAGAAAACTTATCCGGATATTCTAAATTTGTTTTTGCAGATATTGGATGAGGGATACGTAACTGACGGTCTGGACAGAAAAGTTGATTTCAGAAATACTATTATTATAGCGACATCCAATGCGGGGTATAAGATAATTTTGGATTCAATAGCAAAGAAAATAGAATGGAATTTGGTTAAAAAGACGCTTCTAGACTCTTTATTCGACGAAGGCATATTTCGTCCAGAACTCATAAATAGATTTGATGCGGTCATTGTTTTTAGCCCTTTAAGCCGGGATAATTTACTTGATATTTGTCATCTTCAACTGCAAGGGTTAGAAAAGAATCTTTTGAAAAAGGATATTGAGTTTATTATCACCGAACCCCTTAAAGATGAAATAGTAAAATTAAGCTATAATCCCCAATACGGGGCAAGGGAAATGAAAAGAGTGATTCAGGACAAAATAGAGAATGTTTTAGCAGAAGCTTTGCTGGAAGGCAAAATTGAAAGGGGAAGTAAGATAAAAATTGATGCTCGTAGTTTTGAAGTAATAGTGCTTTAGACTTGACTTTTGAGAAGAAATCTATTATAATCTTAATAGTAAAATGTTTAATACTCTTGCGCTAAAACTGAAAAAACTTGTTATTCCTTGCTCTGAAAACAATTATCGTCCCGGGATTTTAGAGAGCAGAGTTTTAGTTTGTTATATTGTGTTCCTTCTTGTCTTGAAGGTATTTTTTATTTCCTTTATAGTCTATCTTCCTAAAACTAGTTTTTTTGCAGATATTTCCCAATCTCTTTTAGTAGAATTGACGAATGAAAAAAGGGAATCACTTGGGCTTAGTTCTTTGGAGAATAACGAGGCTCTCCAAGAAGCAGCCTATTTAAAGGCTCAAGATATGATAGAAAACGGATATTTTTCTCACGAGAGCCCTTCAGGTATTTCTCCTTGGCGCTGGTTTGAAAAAGCGGGGTACAGTTATAGGGCAGCAGGCGAGAACCTGGGCATAGGGTTTTTGGATTCAGAGGAGATATATAAAGCATGGTATGACTCTCCTTCTCACAGGGAAAACCTTTTGAATCCCTTGTATGAAGATATTGGAATAGCCGTTTTAAAGGGAGAATTTCATGGCAATGAAACGACAATAGTAGTCCAGCTTTTTGGATCTGAGAAAGCTGCTTTTGCTGAAACCGAAGAATCTTTTAGAGAAGAAGATTTAAAAGAAGAAACATCAGAAACGCCAGCCGGGGAAGAAGTTGAATCTGAAATTGCACAAGGATCGGAAGAGGAACCGGTTATTGGAGAAGAAGAAAAGGAAGCAGAACAAGAAGTTGCAAAAGCAGAAGACCCAGAAGTTAACGGAAAAACATTAGGTCAGAGTTATTCAGCTCCTTCAGACGAAGAGGCGGGAAAAGGATTGCTTGTCGGCTTTTTGAAGTTTATAGTGAAAGATTACAATAACCTGGTTCAAAGAATTACTTTTTATTCATTGCTTTTTATTACTTTGCTTTTGATTATTAATGTCTTTGTTAAGTTTAATATCCAGCATAAAGATTTAATTGTTAAAGCAGTTTCCTTTTCTATTATTCTGATCATATTTGTTCTTTTAAACAAAGAATTTGTTATTGAGGCTGTTCCTCATGCAATGTTTTTAAATATTTTTTAGAGAGACTGTATGTTAGAGATTAAAAAGGAAAAATTATTTAATCTTTTTTTTAGAGAAAAAGTGAAGAGGCTTTGGAAGCCTTTTTTTGCTTTTTTTATAATAGCCTTTTTGGTTTTAAATTGGAGTGAGATTTCCTGGATGTTTAATTATCAAGTGGTTTCCCGATTTGTTTCAGGATTATTTCAGAGAGAGACCAATGAAGTCGGGTTTGACTTTTCTCAAGATGGAGGCAGTTTAAATCCGGAAGATTTTGAATATTCTGATAAAGAAAACGGTTTGGAGATTTCAAAAATTGATATTGAAGCTCCTTTAATCTTTCCCGGCACTTTAGATGGCGAGAAAATACATGAATATTTAAATGAAGGAGTTGTTTGGTATCCTGATTCCGCATTGCCGGGAAGCGTCGGACAAACGATAATTTTAGGGCACAGCGCTCCTTCGGGATGGCCAAAAATTAAGTATGACTGGGTTTTTACCTATCTGGTTGACTTGGAGAAAGGCGATGAAATCTTTGTTTATTTTAATAACAGGAAATATATTTACGAAGTCAAGGAAAAACTCTTCTTTGAAAAAGGAGAAGAAGTCCCGGAGAGTTCCTTGACAAATTCTGAGAATGTGTTAATATTAATTAGTTGTTGGCCGCCGGGAAAAGATATAAGGAGGATCGGCGTGTCAGCAGAATTAATTAAAAAATAAATAGGGATTAGTAAAGATAGAAATAAATAAAAAGAAAGGAGTGAATAAAGATGAGAAAGATGTTGCTGATACTAGTTATTTTAGTTGCTGCTACATTTCTGACGGGTTGCTATGTATGCATTGATTGTATCTGCCCTCCTATTCAGGAAACGGTTCAGCCACAAGTTTTAGAAACCATCCCCCTCTGCGATTTACTGGAGAAATATGTGAGAGGATGGACACCTGAGGCAATGCTTAGAGAGATGACATTATTACTCTATGCCTTGGTTTCAAAAGCCGACATTGAAGACGCGCTTAATAGGATTGGAGCTTGGGGATGTTGTGTCGATCCTGTTTATTTAGTGAAATTGTTTCACGAATTGGAAGGATACGAGTTAGTCCCGTTTGGATATGTGGTATATCCAAATAATGTAATAGTGAATGTAGTTGTTTGTAAGGTAGGGCAAGAAATTAAAGCTTTCTTACTCAAAAACGAGGCTCTGCAAGAGTTGTCTTGCGACCCGTTTATTACAAAAATAGTTCTTTAGATAGGGACATAGAAAGAGGGGCAAGTCTATAAGATTGCCTCTCTGAATTTTTTACCCTTGACATTTTTAACAAAATAATCTATAATTAACCATTACAAAATATAGTATGATTTTTATGAAAAATATAAAAAATATGTTTAGTACAAAATTAAACAAAAAAGTTTTCCCAGTTCTTTTGGCTGGTTTTCTTTTGGTTGGGCCGGTTTTTACTCCAATAGTTTCGGCCAGCATTATTCCCTGTGATTCTACTTGTGCGGATGAATGCGCCTATGTAGGCCAGACAGAAACTTCAGGGGATTCTTATAGGATTTGTGGTAATTATGATTCCGATTGTTGTTATGAATGGTCTCAATGGTATACAGATACGCCGACTTGTGCTGATGAGTGTGCTTATATTGGTCAAAGAAAATGTTTCGACTCTACTCATTATCAAGTTTGTGGCAACTATGATTCTGATTGCTGTTATGAATGGTCATCTTCTCAAAGTTGTGGAAGCGGTCAGGTTTGTCAGAATGGGACTTGTGTTACCCAAGAAACAAATGATCCGATAACCGGTTCTCTGCATGTTTCTTCTTATTCAGTTTGTCGTGGTGAGAGTATTTCGGTCACTTTAACGGGCCAAGATGATGACGGTGTGGTTCAATTGAAATTGATGGTAGATGACGGAGCAAACACTTATACCTTTGATTGTTCCGGTGCTCAAAGTTGCTCCCATACTTGGAATATTACTAAATCAACAGCTGGTACTTATAAATTAACCGCTAAATTCTTTGGGGAAAAACCGGACGGAGTAACTGAAGTTTATAGTATAGATGATATTTATATAGAATTTAAAGCTTGTCCTATTAACGTTGATATTAAAGCTAATGGATCAGACGGCCCAATCACCATTCCTTATAATTCTTCTGCTAATTTAACTTGGACTTCTTCAAATGCAGATTCTTGTACCGCTTCCGGTGCTTGGTCGGGAACAAAACCGACTTCTGGTTCAGGATCAACAGGGAGCCTCACTTCTTCAAAAACCTATAATATTAATTGTTCGGGCCCTGAAGGCTCGTCTTCTGATTCTGTCACTGTTAATATTTCTGAAAACAATCCGCCAATTGCCGATGCCGGGCCTAATAAAGAAATTTATGAAACCGAATCGATTATTTTAGAAGGTTCCGGTTATGACCCCGATGGAGATTCAATCAGTTATTCTTGGGCTTGTACCGGAGGTACGCTTTCTAATCCAAGCATTGCCCAGCCGGCATTCTACGGTCCCATTGTTTCTTCAAATACGACTTATACCTGTACTCTCACCGTAACCGATTCTCATAATACCAGTGACTCAGATTCGGTTAATATTTTGGTAAAAGAACATCATTGTTTAACCCTTTCTGTCTCACTCTCTGCTAGCCCTAATTCCGGTTGCTCTCCATTGAATAATGTTGATTTAACTGCTTCTGTCTCCGGGACCGCCAGCGGAGAGGTTATTTATTTCTTTGATTGTACAAATGATGGCGTCTGGGAAAAAACAATTACCTCAGGCAATTCTATTTATACAGCTTCCGATATCTGTGACTATTCTTCAGCTGGAAATTATACGGCTAAAATCAGAGTTCAAAGAGAAGGATTATCAGCTGAAAATACAACCCAAATTAATGTTCAAAATTGTTATAGTGCGCCCAGCGTTGACATAAAAGCAAATGGTTATGACGGTCCTATCACTATTTCATATAATGATTCCGCTGAGTTGACTTGGACTTCTCAGAATGCCGATTCCTGTACTGCTTTGGGTGCTTGGTCCGGTTCTAAACCGACTTCTGGTTCAGAAGCAACAGGAAATCTTATTTATTCAAAAACATATACTATTACTTGCTCAGGTTCCGGAGGAAGCGATTCTGACAGTGTTACTATAAATATTGGATCTCAGCCAACCCTTTATGTTGACTTGGAAGCTATTCCTTCTTCGGGTGAAGCTCCCTTAAACAATGTTGATTTGAAAGCAAATGTCTGGGGAACGGCCGGAGGCACTATAAATTATAAATTTGATTGTACTAATAATGGAAGCTGGGATAAGGAAATCTCCGGAACAAGCGAAGATCCCTATACTGCATATGATGTTTGTGATTATCCTATGCCCGGCTATTATACTGCAAAAGTGAGGGCTGAAAGAGATTGGGCCCAGCCCGCTGAAGATACGGTTACTATTTCTGTGAGCCAATCAAATACTGCTCCCGAAGCTGATGCCGGACCCGATAGGGAAGTTTATGAAAATGAAACGGTTACTATTTATGGTTCGGGTTATGATCCGGAAGGAGATTTACTAAGCTATTCCTGGTCATGTTCGGGCGGCTATCTTTCAAACAGATATACTGCTCGTCCTATCTTTACTGCTCCTTCAGTTAGTTCTGACCGCGACTACACCTGTACTTTGACGGTTTCAGACAGCGAAGGTCTCAGCGATTCAGATTCTATGAGAATTTCAGTGAGAAATACTTCTTACGGTTCTTATCCGGATGTCGAAACCGAATATGCAACAAATATTGATGATGACAGAGCCACTTTAAGAGGCTATCTCAGCGATATGGGCGGTTCTGATTCCTGCAAGGTTTGGTTCCAGTGGGGCAGAACTTCGTCTTACGGACAGAGTACTTCTTACAGCAGAAAATATGACACAGGTTCTTTTTCAAAAGAAATATCCGGATTATCTTCAAATACCAGTTATCATTTCAGGGCCGTAGCTGAAAATGATGAAGAGTTGTTTTATGGTGAAGATAGAACATTCTATACTTCCGGAGGCGGAGGTTATAATAATCGTCCCGAAGCTGACGCAGGGTCTGATAAAGAAATTTACGAAGATGAGTCAACTACTTTAAGCGGTTCAGGATATGATCCCGATGGAGGTTCTTTAAGATATTATTGGTCATGTTCGGGCGGCTCTATTTCAGATAGATATATTGCAAGGCCTAGGTTTACCGCTCCTTCAGTGAGCTCTGACCGCTATTTCACCTGTACTTTAACGGTGACAGACGATGAAGGCCTTACTGATTCTGACAATATGAGCGTTCGCGTCAGGGAGAGAGACGATGGAGGAGAAGATGTTTCTTTTGACGTAAGTAAAGCAGTTAAAAATATAACGCAAGGGGATGCTACTTGGTACAACGCTCTTTTTGCAAATCCCGGCGATAAGTTGCTGTTTAGAATAAGGGTTACGTCAGACGGTGAAGATAAAGCATATGACGTTATGGTTGAAGATACTCTTCCTGCAAAAATCATTTACAAAGGAAATTTGAAGGTAGATGATGAATATAAAAGCGGAGATATTAGCGAAGATGCTATTGATATAGGGGATTTAGCGCCCGGGACTTTAAGAACAATTACCTTTGAAGGAGAGGTTGCTTCTAAATACACCTTTCCTTATGGAAGAACCGATCTAATTAACGAAGCAAGAGTATACAACTCTGAAAGTTCTGAAACAGATACCTGTAAAATCATGGTGGACAGAAAAGAGGTTGCCGGAGCAACTATTATTAGCACCGGCATAACAGACAATATATTTAAGTCCTTGATAATTCCTTTACTTGCAGCCTTTGCTCTGGTTTGGCTTTTCAGTGCCAAGCTCATCAGGTTTGATAAATGGGTTGAAGGAAAGAAGATACAGGTGAGAAGTGATAATGCAAGCAGGATTTTAAGAAAGAAAATCGTTCAGATTCAAACAAGAGGTCTTAGAATTTAAATTTTATTTAAAAAATTGATTAAGTGTTAAGGTAAAGTCCGCTTTTTTAAAGCGGACTTTATCTAGGAAACATTTTGTGCTATATTGATTAAATGAAACTTACAAAAAAAGATATAATCTATAGTTTGATAATAGGTGAGGTTTCTTCCTGGTTTTTTATTTTTGTTGTAAAAAACCCTTATATTGAAGAGTTTAAAGCGATTGGTCTTTCTCCGGCTGTTATCTGGAGTTTGCCGATTGTTTTCCCAATCATTTTTTTGATTGGTACGTTTATAGCTAAACTCCTGTCAAAATTCGTTAAGGTAGTTTACCAGATTGCAAAGTTTGCCGAAGTCGGCGTTATGAATACCTTTATTGATTTCGGTATTTTGAACCTCTTAATCTGGATTACGGGAATAACAAGCGGAATGGCTATAGCTCCTTTGAATGCCTTTTCTTTTCTCTGTGCTACATCTAATTCATATTTCTGGAATAAGTTTTGGACTTTTTCTTCTTCCGGGGATAAAAAAGCATCAGGAAAAGAATTTACCCAATTTCTTATAATTTCTGCAATTGGGATAGCGATAAATACGGGAATCGTTGTTTTGGGAACAAGCTTGATTCTTCCTTGGTTTTCTCTTTCGGCCGGGGCTTGGGCAAATGTTATGAAACTTCTTGCCACATTCGTCTCAATGGTTTGGAATTTTCTTGGTTACAAGTTTATAGTTTTTAAAAGGTAAATATGGCTAACCTAGTATTATACAGAAAATATAGACCTAAAACTTTCTCTGAAGTTATAGGGCAGGAACATGTTGTTCGTACCTTGACCAATGCAATCTCAATGAGTATGGTTTCCCATGCTTACTTGTTTTCCGGTCCCAGAGGTTCCGGGAAAACCAGTGTTGCCCGCCTTTTGGCTAAAACAATAAATTGTGAAAACCGTAAAGGTTCAGAACCATGCAATAAGTGTTCTTCTTGCGTGCAAATTAATGAAGGCAGGGCAATTGATTTAGTTGAAATTGACGCAGCTTCAAACAGAGGGATTGATGATATAAGGGACTTGAGGGAAGGTGTAAGATTTTCTCCGACAACATTAAAATACAAGGTATTCATAATCGACGAATGTCATCAGCTTTCAAAAGATGCAGCAAATGCTTTATTGAAGACCTTAGAGGAGCCTCCTTCGCATGCCATCTTTATTCTGGCCACAACTGAGATTCGTAAGATGATTCCGACTATCATATCAAGATGCCAGAGATTTGATTTCAGAAGATTGACTTTTCAGGAGATTATTAAGAAATTGGAAATAATAGTTAAATCAGAAAAAGTAAAGATTGAAAAATCTGCATTAGAATTGATTGCTTCAAATTCAGGAGGTTCTTTTAGAGATGCAGAGAGTTTGCTAGACCAGGTTCTAACTTATGGGAGCACTTTGAATAAAGAGAAAATAGGAGTAGAGGATATTAAGAAATTATTAGGTCTAGTTGATATAGATTTAATTGCTGAATTGGTTGATTTTATTTCTGAAAAAGAAAGTGCGAAAGCCCTTGATTTTTTAAATGAAATACTGGATAAAGGAAGAGATTCTCAAGAACTTGCCAAAGGTTTGATAAGCTACTTGAGAGGCATCCTTATCTTAGGAATAAGTCCGGGATTGGAAAATCCGATGGTTGTAGGTTTGAGCAAGGAAGAGAAAGAAAAGATGGGTAAGCAAGCTGAGGGTTTTAAACCGGAAGAGATTCAGAAGATTCTTAAACTTTTTATGGAAGCCGAGAATAAAATGAAATATTCTTCAATTCCTCAATTACCTTTAGAATTAGCAATTCTTGAATCTTGCGGGGTCGTCTAATGGTAGGACAGCTGGTTTTGGTCCAGTCAATCTTGGTTCGAATCCAGGCCCCGCAGCCACCTTGAGCGCAGTTCGAGCGACCGAGAGGGGTTAGAATCCTAGTCCCGCAGCTAATTTCATAAGGTCGGTTAAGGTTTAGCCTAACCGACATGTATAACAAAAAGTGGAACTGTATTAATTATGTTCTACAAACATCCAAAATTTGTTTTAGATGAAAAGAGTAAAAGAATATTTGATGAAAATGGTAAAGAACTTCGTCTGACAGGAAATGCTTATCGTTTACTCGCTTTTTTATGTAAAAACAAAAGTGCCAATCTTACAGAGATTGGCACTTTTCTTGATTGGGCCAAAGACTACAATGAAAACCATATAAGACAGTATAGGTATAAGATAAATACTATTATCGGAGAAGACGTTATTGAGTACAAAAACGGAGTTTATTCTTTAATGGGCGATGTAAAAGAATTAAAAGAAATGAAGCGTAATACGGATTTATTACACAGTAATGATGTAGAATTAAAAGAAAATATGAAAAAATCAAAAAATGTAGAATTCACAATAATTCCAGCAATTATATCTATAGTTTTACTACTATTAACTTTCTTGGATTGGCCTTATGGATATTATACTTTTTTAAGATTTATTATTACTGGCACAGTGGTTTATTACGCTTTTTACCTTTATGCGATGGATAAGTGGCAGGGTTTTTGGTTCTGGGGATTAGTTGTTACGGGAATCCTATTCAATCCGATTGTTCCTGTTTATTTAGGTAATAAGGCAATTTGGGGAGTGATTGATGTGGTTGTAGCAATATTCTTCGTTGGTTTAATAATTAAATTCAAGAGAAAATAAACCTATGAAAGAAGAAAATAAGAAAAAAGGTTTTATTCAAATTCCGTTATTAATAGGAATTATATTTTCTATCGTAGTTATCTCAGGGATTGGTTACGGAGCAGTTGAATATAATAAAACTTCTAAATTAGTAGAGGAGGCTGGACAATTAGCAAAAGAGGAAAAATATGATGAAGCAATTGAGAAATTGAAGTCTGTCCAAAACAAATGGCTTGTTAAGAATTTAGGAGTAAAAAAACAAGAGATTGCTGATAAAACAGAGGAAAACAAAAAAGACCTTGAAGATAAATTAAAATTTACTCAATCTTTAGAAGAATTTAATGAAGCAAATTGGCAGAAAGCCATAAGTTCGTTCTCAGAGATTCCCGAGAACTCCTTTTATTACAAGGATGCTCAATTGAAAATAGAAGAAGCAAAGAGGAAAATGGTTGAAGAGGAACTCTCTGGAGAAAAAATAGCCAGAATAGAGGCTGAACAACAAGCACAAGGGGAAGCAATAAAAAGAAGTCAGGAAGAGGTGGCAAGAAAAATTGCTGAAGAAAAAGCGAAGGAAGAAGTTGCCAAGAGAGCCAAAGAAGAAGCTAAAAGAGCTCAAGAGGAGTTAGAAAGGAAAATCGCCGAACAGAAACTATCGGAAAAAGAAGCCGAAGAAAAAAGAATGAATGCCGACAATGATGGCGACGGCTTAACTTATGGAGAAGAATTAAAATTGGGAACGTCGGACTTGGATCCAGATTCTGATGGTGATGGAATTTCCGACGGAGAAGACTTAAATCCTGCTGGTGGTGGGAGAAAACTTGCTCAACATTTTGAATGGTCTTATGGAGGCAAAATATGGACTTGGAATTACTCAATACATGAAGATTGGTATGAATATTACAAAAATAAACCAAGGAGTCCTCACGGTCTTGAATATGTAACTGAAGATGATCCGTTTATGCAAGAAATAGCTAAAGCATTAAAGGAAGGTGCGGAGAAAGAAAATTATCATCTATCTTCATTTATAGTAAGTTTTGTTCAAGGTTTGCCTTATATTGAAGATTACTATACAAGTTTTGACGAATATCCGAAATACCCAATAGAGACATTTATTGAAAGAAATGGCGATTGCGAAGATACTTCATATTTATTTGCTTCGCTTATAAATGCTACAGAACTAGGAGCTTCATTGATTGAATTTCATAACCATATGGGAGTTGGCGTTAATACGATGCATTCTCAATCGGGTTATTATTACCCAATAGGAGATGAATGGTATTATTATTACGAAACCACAGGAGAGGGTTGGGAAATAGGAGAACTGCCAAGCGACTATCTATACGAGAATGCTAAAATAACAAGAGTGTGGGATGGTAGTATTCATTATTCATATCCTCAACATATAAAACCCTGTTATTCTTCCCCAGACTTTGTCGGTTATTATTACGATGGTAGTAATTATTATTCAGACAGTCAGTGCAACAGCTCAGCTTATTGTCTGCCTTATGAGGATTTATATTACAACCATAGGACAGAAAGTTTTTACTGGGATAGTAGTTGCACACAAAAGGTAGTGTCTTGGTGTTCTGAGTCTATTTATCATCTAGGATATTTCTTTAGTAGTTTGGATTATGAGTATTATTTAGACAGCATATGCAACATTCCTGTCGTTGACACTACAACTCCACTAATATATTAAATAAATTTATGAGAAATCCATTCAACATTAAAAAAGATATTAGTCAAATAAGAGAAACTGGAATGGGTGTTAAGGGGGGTTTGAAAAAGATAGAAGAAAAGTTTCCTTTGTTTTGTTCGTTCGTAAAATCTACTTTCGTGGTTGTAAAATGGTTTATTGTCTTATGGATAATAATCATGATAATCGGAGTCATTTATTATGTTGTTGAATTGCCATATCAAAATTGTTTAGATGAATGTCCTCGTCCTCCCACATTAAACCTTGATGCTTTTTCAAAACTTAGCAAGGAGGAAAGAGATCAACATTTCGAAGAAAATAGACTTTGTAGAGATGAGTGTAAGGAAAAATATAGTAAATAAGTTTATGAAAGAAAAAATTAAGAAATCTTTAATAATAATTGAGAACTTGTCAGAAACATCAGAGGTAAAACTTAAAAAAATCTCTCTTTATATTAAACAGAATCTTTTACCCTACGAAAAGCAAGACGATGAAGGTAAGCGTTATTTTGATAAAAACAAATCATTAAAACGTTTGAAAAAAATAAAAGAATTAGAAAAAGAGGGTCATACTGTAAAAGAAATGCAAGAATATTTTAAGTGGAAAGACATCTATGCGATGCTTGATAAATTTAAAAAATAAATATCGTATAACTTAAGGGAGAAATTGTAAAAGAGAAAAGGGTTAATAGGGGAAAAAATTCAACAGATTCTAACATTGTCCACAATGCCCAGCAAAATAAATTTAATTAATATTCAAATATGTGTAAAAAAGAAATAGAAAAGATTGAAAAAGCCCAAAAAGAGATAGAGGGTAAAACTGAGTTTATGCCATTGAAAATAAAATTAGATGCTATTTACGAATATGTTCAAGGATTACAGAATATATCTGACTATCCTTGCAACAGAAGAGAGGATCTTCTGGTATTAGAAGAAAAATTGAAGAACGATGGTGTTGATGATTATAATGTCGGTAAATTTGACGAATGGTGGAAAAAACACAGAAAAGATACTACTATATCTGCTCCTAAAGAATAATTTAAGCTGGAATCTCTATTAAACAGGTTCTAACATCGTCCACGACCCGCAGCACGAGTCAGCGCAGTATCGAGGCCGGACCCGGAAGAGCCTATTTTGAAGCTATTTTCACAACGGGTCTAGGACGTTCTAACCCCGTACCCATCTAGGACACCGAACTTTGTTCGGAGACTAAGTCGATCAAATTAATCGCCGGAACGGCGTTTTTTTTGTTTTTACATAATTGGGTATTGACAAGGGTATGGTTACGGGTGTATATTCATAATAGAGGAGGCAATAATAAAAGGTCGCCCTCTTTATTAATGAAGATTTAATTATTATAAAAAACTATGCCAAGATATAACGGAACAGGTCCCTTAGGTTCGGGTCCCGGCACTGGCTGGGGATTAGGCCCTTGCGGTGGCGGAATGGGCTGGTGCAGAGGCGGTGGCCGTGGCAGAGGATTAGGTTGGAGAAGGTTTTGGGGTTATTATCCTACCCCCGCTCCAACCAAAAAAGAAGAAACAGAGCTTCTTTCAGAAGAAACAGCAGCTTTAGAAGATGAACTTAAAGCCATTAAAGCCCGTTTAGCCCAACTCAAAGGTCAAAAATAAAAGCTAATTATTGCTTTATATTAATAACAACGATATAGGGCGGTTTAGCTTAAAATTAATCAAAAAAATAAAAAAGAAATAATAGTATGAAAATAGCCGTAAGTTCAACAGATAAAAATATTAAGAGTAATGTTTCCGATGTTTTTGGCAGATGCCCTTATTTTATCATTGCTGAAATCAAAGATCAGAAAATAGAAAAAACCGAAGCAATAGAAAATAAAAACATAAATCAGATGAGCGGGGCAGGTATTTCAGCAGCTCAATTAATGGCGGAAAAAGATGTTAATACTGTAATAACAGGCAATGTGGGGCCGAGAGCTTTGGATGTTTTAAAGCAATTTAATATTGAGATTTATTTTGGAGAGGGCGTGGTAAAAAATGTTTTGCAGGAATTTATAGACGGAAAACTTAAAAAAATTTAAAGATGAAAATAGTTATTCCGACAAATGATAAAAAAGGCTTAGATAGTAAAATAGCCGAACATTTTGGTCGCTGTTTGACCTATACTTTTCTTAATAAAAAAGGCGAAGTCGCGGAAATTATAGACAATACCGGCGAACATATGGGAGGATCGGAATTACCGCCAGAACTTATGAAAAAACATGGGGCGGATGCTTTGTTGTGCAGAGATATTGGCCCAAGAGCGATTAATTTATGCAAAGAATTAGGAATTGGTGTGTATATATATCAAGCAGAAACAGTAAAAGACATTTTTGAATTATGGCGGAATAATAAATTAAAAAAAGCTGGCGTTGAAGACGCTTGCGAACAGCATAAAATATGAAAATAGCAATAACGGGAGGAAAAGGTGGCGTAGGTAAATCAATGATGGCAACTTCTCTGGCAGTTGAATTTGCCAGAAAAATTAAAACTATGCTAGTGGATGCAGATGCCGAATGTCCTAATGACCACCTTTTGCTTTCCATAAAAAGAAAGAAGTGTACGACTGTTTATCAGCCTATTCCCAAATGGGATTATAAGAAATGTACAAAATGCGGCAAGTGTGCTTCTGTTTGCAAGCAAAATGCCATTGTTTCTGTTAAGGGGAAATATCCCGCTTTTGTAAAAGATATTTGTATTGGTTGTAAGGCTTGTATTGTTGCGTGTCCAGCCGGTGCAATAACAGAAACCAAAAAAGAAATTGGCACAATTTATACGGGGAAGAAATATAATGTCAATTTAGTTTCAAGCGAACTTAAGTTAGGGGAACTTGCTTCTGGCGAAGTAGTAGCTGAAGTGAGGAAATATTCTGATAAGATTAAGAAAAAGATAAAAGCTGATATAATGATTATAGATTCTTCGCCAGGAATCGGATGCCCGGTAATTGCTTCGTTGGTCGGCACCGATTATATAGTTGCTGTAACTGAGCCGACGCCTTCTGCCCTTTTTGATTTAAAAAGGGTTTTATATCTTGCCAAGCATTTTGGAATTAAGCACGGAATTGTGATAAACAAATCTGATCTTGCCCAAAATTTTTATAAAGAAATAGAAAAATTTGCAAAAGAAAATAATATCCCGATTTTGGGAAAAATCCCTTACCGAAAAGATTTCATTAAATCAACAATAAAGATGAAACCCGTAATCAAAATAAACCCAAGTTATCAGGGATTGTTTCAAAAAATCATCAATCAAATCAAATTAGCAATAAAATGAAGGAAAAAGTTGCTATTATCTCAATACTGGCGAATGTAATTTTGGCGGGAGGCAAAATAGCTGTCGGTGTATTTTCGGGTTCTGCCGCTATTTTGGCAGAAGGGGTTCATTCTTTTATGGATATTTTTTCCTCGGCTGTTGGCTATATTGGAATCAGAATTTCTAAAAAACCCAGTGACCAAAAACATCCCTACGGCCATTATAAATTTGAGGTTTTAGCTGGCACAATTATTACTATAATCCTCTTAGCGACGGGTGTGGGAATTATTTACGAGGCTTATCAAAGTTTTCTTGACCCTGAAAAAGTTAAGATTGGCTATTTAGCTTTCGGGATAATGATATTTTCAGCAGCTGCCAATGAAATAATGGCCAGATTAAAAATTCATTATGGCAAAAAAGAGAACTCCATCAGTTTACTTTCAGACGGATTTCATTCAAGAGTTGATGTCTATGCTTCACTTGCTGTTTTTGCTGGTTTATTTCTGACAAAATACTGGATTTATACTGATTCCTTGTTAGCTTTTTTAATTGGCGCTTATATCATTAAAAAATCTTTTTCTTTGGGCAAAGAAGCAGTTGATTCTCTGCTTGATGTTTCTGCCGGTGAAGAAATTGAAGAAAAGATAAAAACAATCGCTAAAACGCAAAATATTGAAATTTCCTCTTTAAAGACCCAGAAAAAAGGTTTGGCTGTCACTGCTAATTTGGAAATAGAACTCCCAAACAATTTAAAGGTGGAAGAGGCGACTAAAATTTCCAAGAGTTTAAGAGAGGAGCTTGTAAAAGAAATAGAAAGTCTTCAGTATGTTGCTATTCAAATCACAAGCCACGAAGTGGAAACTGGATTTTATAAGCTCGAATTTGGCAGAGGTTTTGGGTGGCAGAGAAAAGGTAAATTTAGAGGTGAAGTTGAAGAAGCAAGGGGAGGGGGGCCGGGCGGCTATTGCGCCTGCCCAAAATGCGGTTATAAAATTCCTCACGAGCGTGGCGTCCCTTGTTCGACGCTCGAGTGTCCAAAATGTAAAACTAACTTAGTTAGAGAATAATATGGCAAGACCAATAAAACCAAGAAGAGTATTATTTGATCCAGATGTGGTCTATTTCAAACCAAGAGCAGTGCCTTTATCTGTGTTGGAAGAGGTTGATTTAAGCATAGATGAACTGGAGGCGCTGCGACTTTGCGATTTGAAAGACTTGGAGCAAAAAGAGGCAGCAAAGAAAATGAAAGTTTCCCAAAGCACCCTTCAGCGAATTTTAACTTCGGCTCGGAAGAAAGTCGCCAAAGCTTTAACCGAAGGTAAGGCAATTAAAATAAGAAAAAAGCAATAAATATTAATTGGTCCGTTTGAGCGACCGAAAGAGTTAGCATACTTGCACTTAGTAAAAGCGACGACCTAGACGTTTTTATTAATAAAAGATCCCTGTTTAACAAGGGACCTTTTACTTTTGGAGAAAATAAAATTAGCGAACTTTATTCACCTCTTGAGTTGCTTGGTTTATAAGTTGAGCTCCTTCTGCAATAAGATTAGCGGCTAGTTGGATTTTATCGGCATCAAGATTATCAATTCCTGAACGGAAAATAGGCATCGCTTCGGCATATTTGGATAATCCGGAGAGGAAAAAATCGTGAGTTGATTTAAATTTATCAGGAGGATCAAGCTCTTGAGCAGACTCAAAAAATCGGTTGACGCTTGGCTTCAACAGCTTTAACAGCTTTATGTCGCCAAAGAGGTGATTTTTTGGTAGAATTATAAAATACAAACATGTCATATATATTAAGAAAAATTCAAGATAGCGATTCAAAGAATATAACCTGTGGAATAATGCGTAAACTAACTACGGTAGAAGATTTTAAAGGAATGGACTTTGCTTATGTTACGATTACAGACTCCACTAAAGAACATTATCATAAAGAACTTACCGAGGTTTATTATGTATTAAAAGGCTCTATAGCTGTTGAAATTGATGGGAAGATAGAGAATTTAGAAAGAGGTTCTCTAATAATGATTTATCCCAACACAAACCATAAAGCTTGGAAAACAAGCAAAGAAGATGCAGAAATTTTAGTAGTATGCTGTCCTCCCTGGAGTGAGGAAGATGAAATATTAGTTTAGTATTATGAAAATATATTTCGTGACTCAATTAATATAAAACTTGTTTAAACCAAGCATTGATAACTTTAAAAAAGTCGAAAAATTAATTGAGAAATATAATTATGAAAAAAAAGACCCTTTTGATTATCTTTATAGTTTTAATAATTGCTATATTTGTATTTCTTTATCTGGGTGAAAAAAGAGAAGATTCTCTCTCTTTAAATCTAAAAGATATTTCTAAAACCATTACAAATGAAATCTGTCTAGAAGTCTCTCGTCCTGATAATACTTATTACTGTTTGGCAGTGGCTAATCAAGATACAAGTTTTTGTGAAAAATTAAAGATGTTATCGGAAAAGAATCTTTGTAGAGCTATGGCTTCGAGAGATGTATCTTACTGCCGGGAAATTCAAGATTTAGAGCCAAAACAAATCTGTTATTACGAACTCAGCTTCCTCGAAGAAGAATTTGATTACTGTGAAGAAATGGAAGATCCGAGCCAATGCTATTTTGCCTTTGTTTATAGAATGCATTGGGAGTCGAGAGCTGATGAAATAAAAGATGAATACTGTGATAAAATAAGTGACGAAACTCCGCGAGGATTAATTTTTGAAAAATGCTGTTTAGCTTTTAAAGAGCAAGATATATCTTTGTGCCAAGAAAATAAATACTGTCTTTCCTTTTTTGAGCAACCTTTATCTTTTTGTGACACTGATTTTAATGTTCCAGAAGGAAATACAATAAGCAAAAATGAATGTTTGCTGCACAGGGCTTTGAGCGAAAAAGATCCTTCAATATGTGAAAAGATTGAAAGTGGTGAGCCAAGAGATATGTGTTACGCTGACATGTCAACTCATATTTATCATGATCTTTCTTTTTGCGACAAAATTGAAAACGAGATGATCCGGGATATGTGTTATACAGAGCACGCTATTTATCTTTCAGAACAATAATAACAACTTTACCTAAACAGTCGAGAATCTGTTCGGACTTAACATTAATGATCTTAATGATGAGGTTTGTTTATGTCAGGATTTAACAACTTTAAATCGCCAATGAGGCGGTTTTTTGGTAGAATGAGCATAGAAAGGCTATTAAATTATTAACATATTAAAAAAATATGGAAAACAAAAAACAATTTACAACAGAAGAAGTTAAAAAAATTGGCGAAGAACTGAACATTGATTGGACTAAATTTGATGTAGAGCAATTCAAAATGGGTATGGATGTAGAATTGGAGCATGGGTTGCGAGATCCAAATACTAATGTTACAAATGACGATTCTCTTGTGACAGGGAAAATTACCCTTGCCCACTTAAATGAATTTTCAGATTATTACACAAGACTTAAGAAAATGGAAAAAGAAGCAGATGGTTTCTGGAGTAAATAAAAAATTATTCTAATTATGGAAAAATCAGCAAAAAATAAAAGATTTTTTCCTCAAACAGCTGGTAGTTTAATAACTACGCAGGTTCCTTTAGTCTCGAGAGAAAGAACAATTGAAGAGGTTCAGAATCTTCTTTTTAAAAAAATGAAAGGTTTTGAAACTGTCAACTATATTTATGTGGTTGATGAAAAAAGGAAACTAATCGGTGTTTTTTCAATAAAAGAAGTTTTTCGAAAACCTAAAAATTTAAAAGTCAGTGATATAATGAAGAAGGAAATAATAAAATGTCGAGTTTCAACTGACCAAGAGAGAGTGGCTATTTTAGCCCTAAAAAACAACTTAAAAGCAATTCCAGTGATTGATAAAGAGAACAAATTTTTAGGAGTAATAGCCTCTGATACTATTTTAAATGTTTTGCATCAGGAAAATGTTGAGGATATTTTACTTGCTGGTGGTATCAGTAAATTAGACAATTCATTCAGAGCCTTAACAACGGCCGAGGCAGGTACTTTAGTAAAAGTTCGTCTTCCTTGGCTTTTATTAGGACTTTTGGGAGGTGTTTTTGTTGCTCAGATTATTGGTTTTTTTGAAGAGACATTAAAAAGTCAAATTCTTTTAGCTCTTTTTATTCCAGTAATCGTTTATATGTCAGGCGCTGTTGCCACCCAAACCCAGACTTTAATAATTAGGGGAATTGCTATTAATTCAAAACTTGATCTGAAAAAATATTTCTTAAGAGAAATTAAAATCGGTAGTTTGCTTGCTTTAATTTTGGGAGGAGTTTTGACTATAATTTCTTTTCTCTGGTGGCAAGAATCTTCTCTAGCAATTATCCTTGGATTGTCTTTGTTTCTTGGAATTTCTCTTTCAGTTATTGTGGCAACGTTGATTCCATTAATTTTGCAAAAATTTAAAAAAGATCCAGCTTTTGGCTCAGGTCCTTTTGCCACCATCATCACGGACATCTTAAGTATCACTGCTTATTTTTTAATTGCTAATCTTTTGTTTAAAATTTTATAAAAAGTAGGATTTATTGAAGCCTGGCTTCAACCGTCTGCCAGGGTCAAACCCTGGTTTGCTTATTTTTATACTTTATTGACTTTTTACGTAAAATATGTTATTACTAGAAATAGTTCTTTTATTTTTATAAAAATAGATTAGATATCGAAAGGAGATAGAAATGGATAGGAATAGAAAGAGTCAGTTTTTAGATGTAAAATTTCCAGATGATTTCTTTTGGGGAACTGCAACGGCTTCTCATCAAATTGAAGGAAATAATACTAATAATGATTGGTGGGATGGAGAAAAGAAAGGATTGCCTAGATCAGGTCAAGCATGTGATTCTTACAATCGATACGAAGAAGATTTTAACTTAGCAAAAAAAATGCATAATAATGCTCATCGTTTTTCCATCGAATGGTCTAGAATTGAACCGAAAGAGGGGAAGTTTGACGAAAAAGAGATAGAGCATTATCGTAAGATTGTATATGCTCTTCGTCTTCGAGGATTGGAACCGTTTGTGACATTGCATCATTTTACAATCCCAATATGGCTAGCCAAGAAAGGCGGTTGGACAAACAAGAATATATCAAGATATTTCGAAAGATACGTTAAATTTGTTGCTGAAAGAATTGGCAAAGATGTTAAATTTTGGGCAACAATAAATGAGCCGAACGTGGTAACTTCTATAGGTTATATTGCAGGTTTCTGGCCACCTTTTCGGAAAAAAGACTTTTCGGGATGTATTCTGTCTTTGTTAAACATGATTAAAGCGCATAAGCATGCTTATAAAGTGTTGCATAAATACAATTCTCACGCACAGGTTGGTATAGATATGCATATTGCTTATTATGAACCGGGAAGTAAAATGTTTGGTTTCGGAAGTTCAGTTCTTGCTGATATCGCCAAGTATTACTCGCATTATTGGTTTTTGGATAAAATCAAAGAATTTCAAGATTTTCTCGGAATAAATTATTATCGGCATTTTCAAGTTTCTATAATGGGAATACATGAAGGGAGAGGAAAAATAAGTGATTTCGAATGGGAGATTTACCCGCGAGGTATTTACAAGATAGCGAAAGAAGCATTTCAGAGATATAGAAAACCGATATATATTCTTGAAAATGGCATTGCCGACGCTGACGATGACCAGCGACCTGATTTTATCAAATCTCATTTAATGTGGTTGCAAAGAGCGATTTCAGAAGGAGTTGACATTAAAGGTTATTTCCACTGGTCACTTCTTGATAATTATGAGTGGGCAGAAGGATTTACTAAAAGATTTGGATTGGTAGAAGTGGATTTTAATTCCTTCAAGCGTACGGTTAGGCATAGTGGAAAGGTTTATGC
>Ga0268282_1000438_pt1 | contig 21442 bp, 14 predicted proteins | sample saktaG_12_FD_190133 | JGI IMG/M metagenome (GOLD analysis project Ga0268282, IMG submission 190133) | Saline water microbial communities from Sakinaw Lake, British Columbia, Canada - sak_2011_5_24_120m | ecosystem: Environmental > Aquatic > Non-marine Saline and Alkaline > Saline ...
AAAGGAAAATATTTTGGCTTGTCTATTCTAACTGCTTTAGTTATAATGATGATGGTTGACCATTGGTATTGGAGTTTGCATTTCGGGGTTTTGTGGTTTTGGCTCATAATCGGGCTTATGCTGACTGATACGGACGGCAATCCATCTGCTGGCAGCGGGTCTCCGCACCCGCTATAAAACACCCCGTCTTTAAACCACCGAAGGTTGTGTCGCAGGTGTGGAAACCTGCGACCAGCGCCTTGGCGCTCAGTCGCACCCCAAACCCCTTGGTGATTTAAATATCTTTGAAGATTTGATCTAAATAATAGAAATTGTTTTTTCATGTATAAACAAAAAAAATTAAAAAACGGGCTGAAATTAATAACTGTGCCCATGACCGGGACGAAAACGATAACGATTTTGGTAATGGTTAAAACCGGGTCTAAATATGAGAATAAGAAAAATAACGGCATTTCCCATTTTTTAGAGCACATGTTTTTTAAAGGGACAGCCAAACGGCCGACGACTTTAATCTTGGCCAGCGAATTAGATAAAGTCGGGGCAGAATTCAACGCTTTTACCTCAAAAGAATATACGGGCTATTGGGTAAAGGTTGATAGCTCAAAAATAAAGTTAGCCGTTGATATTGTGAGCGACATGCTTTTGCATTCTAAATTTGACTTTAAGGAAATTGAGCGGGAAAAGGGCGTGATTATTGAAGAAATAAACATGCGCCATGACAACCCCATAATCCATATTGAAGACGTTTTCGAAGAGTGCCTTTACGGGGACAGCCCGGCTGGCTGGGAAGTAATCGGGCATAAAGAAAATATTTTAAAATTGACTCGCCAGGACCTGCTTGCCTATTTAAACTCCCAATACGGCGCAGGCAGCACAATAGTTTGTTTAGCCGGCAATATTAAAGGCGGCGGCGAAGAGTTAATTAGCCGTTATTTTTCCCATTTAGGAAAAACTGATTTTAAAGATAAAGAAAAAATAAAAGAGAAACAAATAAAACCGCAGATAAAAATTAATTATAAAAAAACCGGTCAGGCCAATATTTCCTTGGGGGTAAGAGGTATTCCGATTGGCCATAAGGATGAATTTATTTTAAAAGTAATGTCCATTATTTTGGGCGGATCAATGAGTTCGCGGCTTTTTACGGAATTAAGGGAAAGAAAGGGGCTGGCCTACTACGTCAGTACCCAGGCCGAGTTTTATACAGATAGCGGCTATTTAACTACCCAGGCCGGAGTGCCGGTAGAAAAAGTTGAAGCGGCCATAAAAATAATTTTATCTGAATATAAAAAATTAAAAAATATTTTAGTTAGTGAGAAAGAATTAAAAAGAACTAAAGATTTAATCCGCGGCCGCTCGGTTATAAAATTGGAAGCGTCTGATGACATGGCCGGCTGGTACGCCGAAAGAGCAATTATGTCAGATAAAATTTTGCCGCCGGAGAGTTTTTTTAAAAAGGTTGATCAGGTAAAAAGCCGGGACATAAAGACAGTGGCAAGGAGAATTTTTGTAAATAAGGGATTAAATTTAGCTATTATCGGGCCGTTTAAGGATAAAAAGAAGTTTGAGAGGATTTTGAAGTTCTAAATTAAGTAAATATAAAAAATAAAGAAGGCGAGATTTACAAATTTCGCCTTCTTTATTTGCTGATTTAATGATTATTAGCTATGATTTTAACCATAGGGGTATCGCAAACCCCTTATGGGTTTACGATACCCCGCGATAAATTATGCAAATAGAAACAGAAAAAATTTATCATATTTACAATCGCGGCGTAGATAAAAGAAATATTTTTGTTGGTTATAAAAATTTTGTTAGATTTATCCGAAGCATGAGGGAATTTAATAATGTTAATCCGATTGGAAGTTTATACGAGAAGAAATTTAGAGAATACAAAAAAGAAGGAAAGGATATCGCAAACCCTTTATGGGTTTCCGATATCCCGTTAGATTCACCTAATAAACCGTTGGTTGAATTTATTGGTTATTGCCTTTTAAATAATCATTATCATTTTTTGCTTAAACAATTAGTTGATGGCGGAATTTCAGAATTTATGAGACGTCTAGGAATCGGTTATACTAATTATTTTAATAAAAAATATAATCGTAGCGGAGCTTTATTTCAGGGAAAGTTTAAAATAATTGGAGTAGGCAGTTATAGTCATCTTCTAAAGTTAGCAGTTTATGTTAATTGCAATAGTGAAGTTCATAAAATTTCTTTAGCTAAAAATTGGCCATGGTCCAGTTTTCTTGATTATATGGGAAAACGCAAGGGAAATTTATGTAATAGAAGAATAATTATGAATGAATTTAATAATAGTATTGAATTTAAGAATTTTTGTTTACAAGTATTACCTGATATAATAAGTATTAAGGATATTAGAAAGAACTTTTTAGAATAAGCCGCAGGATATCGCAAACCCTTTATGGGTTTCCGATATCCAAACTATTATGGAACAAAATTTAATGGAGAATTTGAACAAGGAACAGTTAAGGGCGGTTACTCATCGCGATGGGCCGCTTTTAATTGTGGCCGGAGCGGGCACAGGCAAAACCACGGTTATAACTCAGAGGATTGCTTATATTATTGAGCAGGGTTGGGCTAAATCTGACGAAATTTTAGCTTTAACTTTTACGGAAAAAGCGGCCGGGGAAATGGAAGAGCGGGTTGACCGATTGCTGCCTATGGGGTACCTGGATTTATGGATTTCCACTTTCCATAGTTTTGGCGAGCGGATTTTAAAAGAACATGGCTTGGACATCGGGCTGCCTAATGACTTTAAATTGTTAAACGAATTTGAACAATATTCTCTGGTAAAAAAGAATCTGGATAAGTTTGATTTGGATTATTACCGGCCGATGGGCAATCCGACAAAATTTATCCATGCTTTAATAAAGCATTTTTCCCGGGCCAAGGACGAGGACATAAATCCGGCCCAGTATTTAGAGTATGCCCAAGAATTAGAACAAAATTTTGATTCCATGTTAAGCGGGAAGAAGAAACAAAAGGGCCGGAATTTCCAATTTTCAATTTCCAATTTTCAAACTGACGACAAAGAAGTGGCCACGCAAGAAATCAATCGGATAAATGAAGTGGCAAATGCTTATCATGTTTATCAGCAATTGCTACTAGATAGTAATGCTTTGGATTTTGGTGATTTAATAAATTATTGCCTAAAATTATTCCGTGAACGGCCGGCAATTTTGGGAAAATATAGGCAGCAATTTAAATATATTTTATTAGATGAATTTCAGGATACTAATTGGGCGCAATATGAATTAATAAAAATGCTGGCGGCGATGAAAAATAATCTGGTAGTGGTTGGAGACGATGACCAGTCAATTTATAAATTCCGCGGGGCTTCGGTTTCCAATATTTTACAATTTAAAAAAGATTATCCGCAGGCCGAACAGATTTTTTTAATTAATAATTACCGCAATAAGCAGAATATTTTAGATTTATCTTATAAGTTCATTAAGCAGAATGACCCGAATAGGCTGGAATACCAGTTGCAAAAAGATAAAAAATCGAAAATAAAAGATAAAAAATTAAGCAAAGAGCTTATAGCTAATAATAAGGGCAAGGGAGTAATTGAGGTTATAGAAGGCAAAGACTCGGCCGAGGAAATAAGGGTAGTAATTGAAAAAATTGCCGAATTGAAAATAAAAGACAAGAACGCCACTTGGGACGATTTTGCGATTTTAGTCAGAGCTAACGAAAGCGCCAAGGAAATTTGCTCCTTTTTGGCCGCGGCCCAACTGCCTCATCAATTTCTTTCTTCCCGCGGCCTCTATACCAAGCCGGTAATAATGGATGTAATTGCTTATTTAAAATTACTGGACGATTACCATGAAAGCATAGCGGCTTACCGTGTTTTGAATCTGCCGATTTTTAATTTTACCTACAATGAACTGGTTAATTTTAATTATTGGGCTAATAAAAAGGCCTGGTCGCTTTATGAGGTTCTGCGCAATGTTTCGGTTTTAAATTTAGGCATGGAAGTACAAAAAAAAGCGGATGCGATTTTATCTCTAATTACCAAACATACGGCTTTGACTAGAGAAAAAAATGTCGGCGAGATTATTCGGGTTTTTTTAGATGATAGTGGTTATTTTAAACATCTAGTGAGTCAGGAAGAAGGCAAAAGTCAAGAAGTGGTTTCCTATCTCAACCAATTTATGAAAAGGGTAGAGAATTTTGAAAAAGCCAGTGATGATAAAAGCGTTAAGGCATTTTTAACAGAATTACAGATGGAAATTGATGCTGGTGAGGAGGGGACCATGCCCATTGACTGGGAAGCGGGTCCGGAAACAATAAAAGTAATGACGGTTCACGGGGCAAAGGGATTGGAATTCAAATATGTTTTTATTGCCGGTTTGGTTGACAAGCGTTTTCCCACAATCCGGCGTAGCGAACAGATTAAAATTCCTGACGCCTTAGTTAAAGAAATCTTGCCTGAAGGGGATGTCCACCTACAAGAAGAAAGGCGATTATTTTATGTAGCTGCCACCCGGGCAAAAGACAATTTGTATTTTTCTTGGGCAAAAGATTACGGGGGGGCACGTGAAAAAAAACCTTCCCTCTTCTTGGCAGAATGTGGACTAATTAAAGAAAATAAAAAGACCTTTGCTGGTCGAGCAAAAGAGAAATCTCCGGATTATGGTTTTCAGGAGAGAAAAAAGACTGTTAACAGGGGCGAGGAGAAAAAGAATTTTGTTTTTTCTCCCTCCTATTTTTCCTATACGCAATTAGCGGCTTTTTCTAATTGTCCTTATCAATATCGCTTTGCCCATGTTTTAAGAATTCCTAGGCGGGGCAAGTTTCAATTTTCTTTTGGAAAAACCCTGCATTTGACTTTGCAGAAATTATTTAGTTTGATTGAAAGAAAAAGGGGGTTAGAACAAAAAAATCTATTCGGGCAAAAACAAGGTAAGGAGGAAAAGGGAAAAGCAAAAATTAGCTTTGAAGAAATTTTAGAATTGTATGAACAAAGCTGGATTGACGATTGGTATAAAGATAAGGCGGAAAAAGAGAAGTACAAGAAAAAGGGCAAAGAAATTTTAAAAGGTTTCTATGAGAAATATAAAGATAACTGGCCGAACGTTATTTTTCTGGAAAAAGGTTTTAATACAAAAGTAAAAGTCGGGGAAGAACTTTATACCGTGCGTGGGGTGATGGACAGGATTGATGAGGCGGACGGCCACCGCCAGGGCGGGGCAGGCAAAATAAAAATTATTGATTATAAAACCGGCAGCCCAAAAGATAAAGATAAATTAAATTTTAATGAAAAATATCAGCTTTTAATTTATCAATTGGCAGGGCAAGAACTTTTCCGACAAGAAATAGATACTTTAGTTTTTTATTATTTAGATAATAATACAGAAGTTAAATTTTTAGGCGGCAAAGAGGAACTGAATAAGACTAAGGAAAAAATTATAGAAACCATTACGGAAATAAAAAAAGGTGAATTTCCCCCTAAGCCTTCGGCGCTTTGTAAATTTTGCGACTTTTTTAATATTTGCGAATTTAGGAAGGGGTAATGCGAATTAATCCGAATTTATATCCGAATGCTCCGAATTTCTCTGCCAGAGAGATTAGGAATAAAAACATTTGGAGCATTCGGATAAATTCGTAGATTAGGATTATTTTATATGGATATAATTTCCCACGCTTTGTGGACAAACCTAATTTTTAAAGGATTGCCGATTGAGCAAAAGGGCTTGGCGGTTTTATTCGGCGTATTGCCGGATATTATTAGTTTTTCCTTTTTAAATTTTAAGCATTTTGTCAGAAAAACTTTGCATTTTAACGCCCCGCCTTTGGCGGTAATCCCGAAATATGTTTTTAAGCTTTATGATATTACCCATAGCTTAGTTATCTGGCTGGCGATATTTTTAATCTTAAAAATTTTGGGCTTGAATTGGTGGTTAATTATTTATTACGCCTGGGGATTGCATATTCTTTTAGACATTTTTACCCATACAACCGAATTTTTTCCGACCCCGATTCTTTGGCCCTTTTCTAAGTTTCATTTTTCCGGCATAAACTGGTCTAATAAATGGTTTATGCTTTTTAATTATGCAGTTTTGCTGTTTTTGTATTTAGTGTTTTATTTCTAAGCACATGTTTTTTAATTTGCCAAAATCGTTTCAACTAGCTAAAATGTGAGTATGCCTGATATTAAACAAAATCGTATAATAACGGGGGAGGAAACTAACGGCGATAAGGCCTTGGATTTGACTCTGCGGCCGAAAAAACTAAATGAATATGTGGGCCAAGATAAAATTAAGGAAAGTTTAAGAATTACTATGGCCGCGGCTCAAGGGAGAAGCGAACCGATTGAACATGTGCTTTTGCACGGGCCGGCCGGCTTAGGCAAAACTACTCTCGCTCATGTAATTTCCAATGAATTGGGCGCTAATATTAGAATTACTTCTGGACCGGCCATTGAAAAGGGCGGAGACTTGGCAGCGATTTTAACTAATTTAGGCGAGGGAGATATCTTATTTATTGACGAAATTCATCGGCTTAATAAAGTTATTGAAGAGATTTTATATCCGGCCATGGAAGATTATGCCTTGGATATTATTATTGGCAAAGGACCATCCGCCCGGACTTTGCGCATTGATTTACCGCATTTTACCATAATCGGCGCGACCACTAAAGTAAGCTTGCTGTCCTCTCCTTTGCGGGACCGCTTTGGCCTTACTTACCGCCTGGATTTTTACGGCCTGGAAGATATTAATAAAATTATAAACAGAAGCGCTAATATTTTAGGAGTAAAGGTGGAGCCAGCCGCAGCTGGAATTATTGCCCAGCGTTCCCGGCGCACTCCCCGGGTTGCTAACCGATTACTGAAAAGAGTCCGGGATTATTGTCAGGTTGAGGCAAACGGTGAAGTGGAATCTATTATTTGCCAGAAAGCTTTTAAAATATTGGACGTTGATGAGCTGGGTCTTGACTGGATTGACCGCAAAATTTTAGAAATTATCATTGATAAATTTAACGGCGGGCCAGTTGGTTTAAATACGATTGCGGCCACTACTGGTGAGGAGATGGCCACTATTGAAGAAATTTATGAACCTTATTTAATGCAGTTGGGCTTTCTAGACCGCTCTCCGCGCGGCCGGATTGTAACTGATATTGGCTATAAGCACTTGGGTCGAAAAAAGCCGGAGCAGAATAAATTAGTATAATTTCTAATTCACTTAGTAATCAAAAATCCAAAATCCAAAGCTCAAATGTCAAATCAATTTCAAATGCTAAAATCCCTGCCTGCGCCGAAGCTTCGGCGGGCAGGAATTAGGTAAATTATTACCGCTTTAGCGGGATTCCGCCCTCTATAAATTTTATATAAGTGGCGGGAAAAATTAGGAATTTTAAGATATGACTTTTCCTTTATACATCTTTCTAATAATCTATTTTGTTTTTCTGCTGGGCTGGCTGGTATTCAGTTTCATCGCTGTTTATCATATGCTGAAATTCGGCTTTTTGAATTTTACCACTTTTTTTACGGTTTTTGTTTATATAGCCATTTCTTTTCTAATGCTGGCTATCTCCTATAAATATTTAAGCCAAATTGACTGGCAGATGAATGTAACTATTTTTGGAGATTTATTTAATTTAGAATTTTCTTTTTAAATAGCCTATGCTGTTGCTCTATCGTTTGTCGGGAAAACTTCCCGATGAAAAAATTATAAAAGTGCTAAGGCGGGATGCTTTTATTTTAATAAAAAAGATTTTATTTTTTATTTTACTTTTGGTTTTACCTCTGGTACTTTTTTATATTGTTGTTACTTCCATCTATCCAGGCATTCTTTATGGCCAGATTTCTTACCCCATTTTTGTTTTAATAGTTAGTTTTTATTATCTTTTTCTTTGGGTATTTTTCTTTTTTTCCTTTATTGATTATTATCTTGATGTCTGGATAATAACTAATGAGAGAATTATTAATATAGAGCAAAAGGGATTTTTTGCCCGCATTGTCTCCGAACAAAGATTATCCCGGATACAGGACGTCACCAGCGAAGTAGAAGGATTTTTTCCGACTATTTTTAAATATGGCAATGTTTATGTGCAAACGGCGGGCGCTAAAGAAAGATTTTTCTTTCATGAAATTTCTAACCCTGACCAGGTAAGGAATATTATTATAAAATTGGTGGAGAAAAGTAAGGCGGCCCACCATACTTAATATGAAATTACAGGATTTTGATTATTATTTACCGAAAAATTTAATTGCCCAGAAGCCCATCAGACCGCGAGACCATTCGCGGCTTTTATTACTCTCTAAGAAAACGGGCAGGATAGAACATAAGCATTTTTACGATATTTTAGATTATCTAAAGCCGGGCGACATTTTAGTTTTAAATAATTCAAAGGTTTTTCCGGCACGCCTGCTGGGCAAGAAGAAAGACACTGGTGGAAAAATTGAAGTTTTTTTATTAAGGAATAATTTTCCCTCCTCCCTTTATTCCGCCGACGCTCCCACCGACGCTAAAGCTGTGGCGGGCAAGGAAGCTTTGGCGGACAAGCAAGGGGGTGATGTTTGGCAATGTCTCTTGGGCGGGAAGAGAAGAAGGGCAGGCCTGAGAGTAAAATTCAGCCAAGGCCTAGAAGGTAGAATTATTAAAGACAATAGAGACGGTACTTGGGAGGTAAAATTTAATAAGGGCAGTAAGGAATTCATGAGAATTGTAGATAAGATTGGATTAACGCCTTTGCCGCCTTATATAAAGAGAGTCGTCAGGTGTCGGGCCGACAATAAAGATTACCAGACAGTTTATGCCAATGATAAAAAAATTGGTTCAGTAGCGGCACCCACGGCTGGTTTTCATTTTACATCGGCTTTGCTAAAGAAACTGAAGAAGAAAGGTGTGCAGTTAGAATATATAGTTTTGCATGTTGGTTTAGGTACATTCGCGCCGGTTAAAGTTGATGATATTACTAAACATAAAATGCACGCGGAATGGGTGGAGGCAGACAAAAAGACGATTGCTAATATTTATTTAGCTAAATCTGAAGGCAGAAGAATAATAGCTGTTGGAACAACGAGTGTCAGGATGTTAGAGACAATTTTTCAGGATAAAAGGGGCTCAACCCCCAAATTGGGGGTTGAGCCCCTTAACACTTTCCATGGCTGGACGGATATTTTTATTTATCCCGGCTATAAATTTAAAGTCGTTGATGCCCTGATTACTAATTTTCATCTGCCGAAGTCCACTCTCCTAATGCTGGTTTCGGCTTTTGCCGGCAAGAAAAATATTGACAAAGCTTATAAGCAGGCGATAAAAAGGAAATATCGGTTTTATAGCTATGGGGATGCGATGTTTATTTATTAGTATTTAGTATATAGTATTTAGAATTTGGGGGGAATAAAAACCCGTCTTATTCGGACGGGTTTTCTGGTTTTTTCTTATTGGTTGGTTTAAAGATGAATTTGAACAAAAAGAAGAAAAAAGTTGATGACAGAATTAGAGCCCCGATTATTAAAGTAGTTTCCATCTTATCCCCCTTAAAATAGCTATTTTTTTTAATTTTAAAAGAATAAAGGCAATTTGTCAATGATTTGATTTTTTTTGCGCCAGATGTTATAGTTGTTATAGTTATAGAATAAAATAACATAAAAATATCAGCCAAAGGCTGATCCGCCTCTGGCGGAAAATAATAAACAAGAAAGGCAGCTTTATTTTACCTTTATTTTTCGTCTGCTGGTTGGCAGATATTTTATTGTTTTATCTCAAATTCCTATGCTAAGAGACTTTTTTAGTTTCATCTTTGAATTAATTAAAATTGTTGTTGTTTCTCTGGTAATTATAATACCGGTTAGATATTTTTTGGTTCAACCCTTTTATGTTAAAGGCGCTTCGATGGAACCGAATTTTTATGACCATGAGTATCTGATTATTGACGAGATAAGCTATAGGTTTAAAGAGCCGGCTAGGGGCAATATTATTGTTTTCCGTTATCCGAAAAATCCGCAGGAATATTTTATAAAAAGAATTATTGCTTTGCCCGGAGAAAAGATCCAAATAAAAGACGGTCAAGTTTATATTTACAATAGCGAGTATCTAAATGGACTTATCTTAGAGGAACCGTATTTAGAAAAAAGCGCTAAAACTTATAGCCTAACCGAAGATATTGTTAGTTTGGGGAAAAAAGAGTATTTTGTTTTAGGTGATAATCGGAATTCCTCAAAAGATTCTCGTAGTTTTGGCCCAGTTAACCGAAGTTTTATAACTGGTCGGGTGATACTGCGTGGCTGGCCCCTCAGCCGAATTAATTTATTCAAACTGCCTGAATATGAGTATTAGTTAATTAGTTACTTGGTTGACTAGTTACTTAGTTGTATAAGTTTGTCTATACAATTATTTAATCACCGCCCTTGGCGGGATCCCGCCCTCATTAAATTTAATATAGTGGCGGGACTAATTAACTATCTAACTAATCAACTAAATTCTATGCCCAGAAGAAAGAATACAAGAATTCAAAAACCTAAGATTAAAGAAAAAGAGAAAGAATACAATATTTTATTTTCCCGCTTAAAAGGGATGAGAGATATTTTATTTGATGAATATAAATATTGGGATTTGGTTATTAAAAAAGCAACCGAGTTATCTCGAATTTACGGTTTTAGGAGAATTGAAACGCCGGTTTTGGAAGATACAAAATTGTATGAGCGGTCAACGGGAAAGGGGAGCGATATTGTTACTAAGGAGATGTATACTTTTATTGATAAAAACGGAGAGAGAATCTCTCTGCGGCCAGAAGCTACCCCCAGTCTAGCGAGAGCTTATATTGAGCATGGGATGTTTAATTTGCCCCAGCCGGTTAAAATGTTTTGGCTGGGTCCGATTTTTAGGCACGGGAAACCTCAGGCTGGTCGGTACAGGCAATCTTTTCAGTTTGATTTAGAGATATTTGGCGAAGAAACGCCGGTAGCTGACGTTTTATTGATTTTAATTGCTTATAATTTTTTCTGCGAATTACAAATTAATGTCCAAATCCAGATTAACAGTATCGGTTGTGAGGAATGCCAAAAAGAATATTTATTAAAACTCCTTGAATTTTACAAGGAGAGAGGCAGGCGATCTAAACTATGCCCGGATTGTAAAAAAAGATTAATAAGAAATCCTTTGCGCCTCTTAGATTGTAAGGAGGAAAAATGTATTGAAGCTAGAGAGGAAGTGCCACAAATAGTGGATTACTTGTGCGATAGTTGCCGGGAACATTTCATTAAAGTTCTAGAATATTTAGACGAATTAGATATTAGTTATAATTTAAATCCTTATTTAGTCAGGGGATTGGATTATTATAACCGGACAGTATTTGAAGTTTGGGTGGTTGAAGAAGAGGGGGCAACGCCAGGCAAACTGGCTTTGGGCGGCGGCGGCAGATATGATGGTTTGGTAAAATATATGGGTGGTCGGCCAACACCAGCTTGCGGATTTGCGGTGGGGATAGAGAGAACAATTGCAAAGATAAGAGAGAAAAATATTCCTTTAAAAAGCGAGGAAGGCGATCTGATATTTTTAGCCCAGTTAGGAGAACAGGCTAGGCGGAAAGCTTTTGCTATATTTGGAGAATTGCGCCGGGCCGGATTTAAAGTCAGGCAGGCTTTCACTAAGGATAGTTTAAAAGCTCAGCTAGAAGAAGCTAATCGAATTGGAGCAAAGTTTAGTCTGATTCTTGGGCAGAAAGAAGTGATGGATGGAACCATTTTATTCCGGGATATGGATTCCGGGATTCAGGAGATTGTTAACCAAAAGAAAATAAAAGAGGAGATAGAAAAAAAATTAAATTTAAGTAAAGGAAAATAATGATAGACCCGTTGCTTAATAATCTTTTCTGCTGCAACTTGAAATTTCGGCTGCAAAATCAGAAAAATTCCTCCGCTTATATTAACATATAAACATCGTCGTTTTTCTGATTTTTCGCTCATCCCGCAATATTGCGGGACGCGACGAAAAATTATTAAACAGCAGGTCTAAAATCTAACAAAAAGATTAATCCCGAGTACTCGGGACTAGAACGGAGGTGTAAGGTGGCTGAATTTAAAAGAAAAAAGGGAGAAAGCTTTGAAGGTTTCTTAAGGAGATTTAATAAGGGTTTGAAGCAAAGTGGGAGGTTATACACAGCTCGCCAAAAGCAGTATTTAGAGCCAAAGAAAAATAAAAGGCAACAGAAAGAATATGCTCTAACGAGCTTGCGTTTAAGAAAGGAAAAGGAATATTTAAGGAAAACCGGAAAACTTCCCGAAGAAACCAGAAATAGGAGGCGGTAATAAAATTTTATCGCCGTAGAACAGAAATAAATATTTTTATGTCTAAGTTGTTAGAAAAAATTAATAATGATTTAAAAGAGGCTAGGCGAGAGAAAAATGAATTGGTAGTTTCCGTATTGCGCTTGCTTATCAGCGCCATCCATAATAAAGAAATATTTTTACGTAAAGGCGAAAGGGCAGAATTGGCTGATGAGCAAATTATTGAAGTTATAAAATCTGAGATTAAGAAGCGAAAAGATTCAATCGAGGCCTATACGCAGGGCGGGCGGCCGGATTTAGCTGAGAAGGAAAAAAAAGAAAAAGCTATGTTAGAAAAATATTTGCCGGCTCAAATTAATGATGAAGATTTAAAAAAAATAGTTAAAGAGATTATAGAAGCTCAGGTAGAAGAAGATCGGAAAAATTTTGGCAAAATAATGGGACTGGTTATGGGGCGGCTTAAGGACCAAGTAGACGGCCAAAGGGTTAGCGCTGTAGTGAAAAATTTTTTAGGCAAATAAGATTTTATCAGCTAAAATAAATAAAAGAACAAGGCGGGAAAGTCTTGTTCTTTTATTATGGTTTAAGTTTGGGAGTATAATAGACCTACTGCGTAATAATTTACTACTATAATTTCCAGATTTCGGCCAAATTTTCCAAAAATTTCCTTAGCTTAGCTTAGGCTAAACTGCAAAAATTATTTGAAAAATTTGTCTCAAAATCTGAAAATCTCGCTACGCAACTTATTATGCAGTAGGTCTAATGTAAATTTTCAATTTACAAAAGAGGGATTATTTTTTGTTAAATCCGGGGAGAAAGTTCTTAAGATTTTCTAACGGCGCTTTAGAATATTGTTTAATTTTATTCCGCGCCGCAGCGGTTTTGACGAATTTGAGCCAAGCTCGATTTGGACCCTGGCGATTTTTATCTATAATAATTTCCACTAAATCTCCGTTCTTTAGTTCCTGGTCTAAGCTAGCTATTTTATCATTAACTATAGCTCCGACCGCTTTATTGCCCACCTCCGAATGAACAGCATAGGCGTAATCAATTGGAGTGGACTTTTCCGGAAGTTCAAAAACGTCCCCCTTGGGAGAAAAAACAAAAATCCGGTTGCTAAAAATATCAAACTTTATTTTTTTTATGAAATCATTTGTATCTTCGGCTTCTCGCTGAATATCTAAGATTTCCTTAATCCAATAAGGTTGCTTTTCGTCTTTCCCGCCCCTTTTCTGCTTATAGTGCCAATGGGCAGCTATGCCGCAAAGAGCTTCATCATTCATTTCCCTGGTTCTAATCTGGAATTCAGTGGCTTTGCCCTCGGGCCCAAAGACAGTAGTATGTAGACTTTTATAGCCATTTGGTTTTGGGGAGGCAATATAGTCTTTAAAACGGTTAGCTTTCGGTTTCCAGAGAGTATGGATAATTCCCAAGGCTTTATAGCAGTCGTTAACGGTTGGGACAATAATCCGGAGAGCGAAAACATCATAAATTTCATCAAATTTTCGGTCTTTTTTTTGCATCTTCTGGTAAATACTGTAAAGGTGTTTAAACCGGCTTTCTATTTTATATTTAATGTCGGATTCGTCTAATTTTTTCTTTAAAATATTTTTTACCTTTTGGATATACTGGAAGCGCTCTACCTTTTTTTCCACTTCGTACTTATACTCTATTTTTTTATACTCTTCCGGATGAAGGTATTTAAAACAAATATCTTCCATCTGCCATTTCAAGCTCCAGATCCCCAGTAAGCCGGCAATGGGAGCATAAATTTCTAAAGTTTCTTTAGCGATCCGCAAACGTTTTTCTTCCGGCAGAACTTCTAACGTCCTTAAGTTGTGTAGCCGGTCGGCAAACTTAATTATGATAATCCTTAAGTCACTCGCCATGGCCAAAAACATTTTTCTTAAACTTTCCCGGTATCTTTCAATGCCGCGGTATTTTATTTTACTTAACTTAGTAATCCCTTCGACTAGATAGGCGATTTCTTCTCCAAAATTTTTTTTAATGTCATCTAAAGTATATTCAGTATCTTCCGGAATATCGTGAAGAATGCCAGCGATGACCGTATTCAAATCAACCTTGATTTGCGCTAAAACAAAAGCCGTGTGCAAGCTATGCTGGATATAGAGTTCCCCGGTTCTTCTTTTTTGATCACCATGGGCTTTAGTAGCAAAATCGTAAGCTAATCTTAGCATATCCGTATCGGCTTTCGGGTTATTTTCCCTCACTTTTTTTATTATTTGCTCAATCGTCATTTTTGTTTGCCATTTGGCTTTTATTTATGTTATAATAATATTAAATAACAAAACTGTGGAATAGTCAACTAAAAAGTAATTTGAAACTTGAAATTAGTAATTTGGTTTTTTTTAAACCTCCCCTAATTACAAATTACTAATTACGATAATGTTTAAATTCAAAAAAAGTTCAATAATTATAATAATGTTTTTAGCCATAGCTAGCTTTGCTGTGGCTAATTTTGTTTTTGCCCAAGTAGATTTGGGGATGGAATATGGCGCGCAAATAGGACTGTCCGACCAGGATCCGCGCGTTACAATTGCCAGAGTTATTCAGGTGGCTTTAGGATTTTTAGGGATTATTGCGGTTGGTTTAATTATGTACGCCGGCTGGATGTGGATGGTTAGCGAGGGCAACGAAGAGAAGATAACCAAAGCCAAAAATATTTTAAAAAATGCTATTATCGGTTTAATAATTATTTTATCCTCTTTTGCTATTGCCAGCTTTATCTTAAATAGACTAATGGGAGCGACGGGCGGCGGTCCAGGCGCTGGCGGCGGTGGGCCTGGCGGCGGTCCAGGCGCTGGCGGCGGTGTCGGGGTAATGGGTTCTTGCACGGTAGAGAGCGTTTATCCGGAACCGAACCAGAAAGAAGTGCCTAGGAATACTTCTATCATAGTTAGTTTTAAAGAGGAAATAGCCACCTCCACTATTATGGACAGTAGTAATAATATTTTAATTAATAATGTTAAGATTTATAAGAGCAATGATGATCCAGCTAATGTGAATAATCTTGTTGCCGATGTTAAAGTAACCACTACTGATAATAAAACTTTTATTTTTTCCCCAGGCGTTTATCTAGGCTCACCTTCAGAAAGTATTTGGTACACAATTTATCTATCAAATGCTATTAAGAAAGTTAGTGGTGGCGGAATTTTTGATACTTGTGGTAGAGACTATTTAGAGTGGCAGTTTCAGGTTAGTGAAAAACTTGATTTAACCCCGCCGCAGGTAGGGGTGGCAAATGAAGGGGGAATTTCACCTAAGCCAGCAAGCACTAAGCCGAGAAATTCTGTTATTCAAATTAATTTTAACGAAGCTATTAACCCGATAACGATTTCCGGAAATGCAGAGGAAATAAGCAATTATATCAAAGTAGAATGTACTAGCGGCGCTGATTGCAGCCCGGCTAATGATGGGTATTTTGCTTGTGGAGCCGGTACTTGCCTTAAAGGAAAATTTATTATCTCTAACCAATATAGAACAGTTGAGTTTATTTCAAATAATCAATGCGGGGTTAATGGTTGTGGAGAAAAAATTTACTGCCTGCCGGGCGGTAGCCAGATAAGAGTGGAATTGAAAGCGGCCGCTTTGGCTGATTGCGGAACTGATAATTGCGCCAGCCGTAGCCCCTATAATACTTGTAATACGCATTGCCAAGACGCGGCTGGGAAAAATTATCCTGCTTCAGATATTGATTTGTTAGACGGAGTAATGGATGTAGCTTTTAACTCTTTAGACGGTAATCGGGACGGAGATGCTGATGGCCCCGCGACTTTTTATAATGAAAATAGTCCTGATGCCAGCAATGGTGATAATTATCAATGGTCTTTTTCTGTTAGCGAAGAGATCGATTTAAGCCCTCCTAAAATTACGGCTACGACGCAGGAAGATGCTTCCGGGGTGGAGCAGCCTCTTAATCAGGGAGCCAGCAGCACTCATTTAGCTAATCCGATTTTGATAAATTTTGATAAAGTAATGATGTCTTCCAGTTTAAAAACTGGCAGCGTGATTATAAATAACGGTCGGGAGGATATAGAACATAAATCAATAAATATTCTTAGTGATGAAGTGAGTTATTGGATAGGCAAAAGCGATATTGATAATAATGACGACGGTGAAGCGGACGGGACGAGAGCGGAAATTAGACATTCTATGTTTGCCGACTCAACTAATTATCGGACTCAAGTTGGTTCCGGAGTAAAAGATATTAATCAAAATTGTTTTAAACCCAGTTCTGGGCCGGGATGTATTGGCAGCCCTTCCTGTTGCGCTGGTGTGCAAACGGTTAGTAGTGAATGCCCATAGGAAGGCCAAATTCCGAATGAATTTAAAATTTAAATAATGTCTAAATTTAGGAAAAATTTGGTAGTTATAGCGCTTTTGATTATAGCCAGTTTTGTTGTGGTTAATTTTGCTTTGGCGCAAGGCGTTGACGTTGGGCTGGAATACGGGGAGCAAATAGGATTGGGCGGCACTGATCCGCGGGTAATGGCGGCTAACGTTATTAGAATCGCTTTAGGATTTTTAGGAATTATTGCGGTTGTTTTAATTATTTATGCCAGTTGGCTTTATATGACCGCGGCCGGCAATCAAGAAAAAATTGATAAGGCCAAAAAAGTTTTAATAAGCGCAATTATTGGCCTAATTATTATATTATCGGCTTTTGCCATTGCCAGTTTTATTTTAAATAAGATGATGGGAGCAACAGGTATAATCGGCCCTGGACCAGGACCTGGACCAGGACCTGGACCAGGACCTGCGCCAGGAGTGGATTCTTTTTATGTTTATTCTACTTCACCGTCAAACGGGAGTACAGATGTCATTAGAAATGTAAAAATAAGATTTAATTTTAATAAAACAGTTGACGCTGCAACAGTAACGGAAGCTACCTTTACCGTAAATAACAGTGAAGGTTCGGTTGCTGGTATCCGAACAGTAGACGGCAGAACAATTGAGTTTACGCCCGATCTCGTCTGTCCTGATAATCCATGTGGGGCAACAAATTGTTTCGCAGATGGTTTAGCCGTAACGGCAGAGATAGTTGCGGACGGAATTTTAAGCGCGGGAGATGGTTTGCCAGTTACTTGCACTATTTCCAATCCATGTGAAATTAGTTTTACGGTTGGTAATGTTATTGATTGCGAAGATCCTAGTGTGAACCTTTATTTTGATAACGGGCAGGTATGCGTAGGTGCTGATAATGAGATTTTTGCTACTGCTCAAGATGATTCCGGGGTAGCAAATATTGAATTTTTTGCTAATGAAGCTATGATTGATGATTTAGCTAATTCTGATCCATCTAATATTAATCCCTTTACCATTTCAACTATTTGGGACGGTAGCGGATATACAGTCGGAGCCAGTATGACTTTTAAAGCAATCGCTTATGATTTAGATGACCATAATAAGAGCGATACTAAAACAATAAATTTACGGCCGGCGCATTGCTGCAATGGAATTCAGGATGAGGATGAAGCAGGAATAGATTGCGGTGGTAACGATTGCGCCAGTTGCGCCGGGCAAGCCTGCGCCCCAGATATAAACAGTCCTGCTTCAAGTTGTAATAATGATCTCTGCACTTCCGGCTTTTGCACGCCTGACGGCTCTGATGTAGGAGCTTGTGGATCTGCTGGTTATGATATAGGCACAGCTAGCTGTTGCCTTTGCCAGAATACGCCCAGGATTGACTGGATTAGTCCGGTTGACGGGGCGATAGGAAATTTCGTAACTATTGGCGGAAGATATTTTGGCGATACTCCTGGTAAAGTTTATTTTTGGGATGGAAGTGATTATACAGTTGAGGCGCAGTTTCCTAATAGCGTGAATGCAAATTGCAATAATAATTGGCAGAATAATCAAATAATTGTAATAGTGCCTGATACAGCAGTTGACGGGCCGATTAAAGTAGTCGGGGCTAATGGGTACGAAGACACTACAGACAATGAGCGAGGAGCTTTTATTAATGATTTTGATATTAATGAGGTAGAGCGGCCAGGGCTTTGTGATTTAGAGCCAGAATACGGAATAATGAATGAAGAAATTACTTATCAAGGTATAAATTTGCTAAATAGCACAGCTTATTTCGGCAGTATGATAAGCGGAGTAGCGGCTCTAAACTCTGTCTTTAGCAATGATGCTAATGGTACGGCCAAGGTACCGAATATCATGGCTGGTAGAACCAATAGTTTTGTTTTAAGCAATGAAGGTATAAATGGTAATTATTTGCGGTTTACAAAAGACCCTGAACCTTATACTGGTCCGGCCATTACTTCTTTTGAACCAGCTCAGGGCGCTGCCGGGCAATATGTGACAATTTATGGCCGCAGTTTTGGCAGAATAAAAGGAACAACCCGTGTTTATTTTGGACCACCGGCAGATGAGAATGAAGCTAATTATCAATTCCCGGAAATTTGCGCGGAAAGCGTATGGAGTGATAACCAAATTATTGTAAAAGTGCCGTCTGGTTCGGTTGGCGGAGATTATACTATAAGTATGGAGATAAGCGGTCAGACAATAAATTCCGAAAATTCTTTTGAAGTTGATAATAGTCTGGCCCTAACCCCAAGTTTATGTAAAATTGAGCCAACCATGGGACCGAATAATAGCGAGATAAGTTTATGGGGTGAAAATTTTGGCACTTTTGATAGTGCTAAAAGTAAAGTAAGGTTTAATTCTAATAAAGATCAAAGCGGGACAGCGATAACTTTTTGGGAAGACGAGGATGATGCTCAAAAAATAGAAACTACTGTTCACCAGGAAGCTGTAACTGGTCCGGTTCAAGTTGTTCAGGATACACTTATTGGCAATGGCCTGAATTTTACAGTCGGCATTTGTACGAATAATGACGACTGCGTGAGCAATGTAACTGATAAATTTTGTTGCCTGGCTGGCAGCAGCGAAGCTGGCAGGTGCAAGGCAGACGAAGATGCGTGCTATGTTCGTGTTACCAGTTCGGTTTATGAATGGGAGTTTAGCACGGAAGAGGTTGTTCCTTCTACTCCTCCTACTTATTTTAGTTGTTTAGGAATGAGCAAGACAACCGGCAAATGCGACCCTCTGCTTTGTCCCAATTCTCCCGGCAAGTGCTCGCCTTATGGAGGAGGAGTTGAGCAAATAGTGGGAGATTGCGGCGATGACTATTGTAATAGTAGGGTATGCACTGGTGAGTGTACTTATAATAGTATTTTAAATAAATGTGTTACTGCCGGCGACTGCGATTTAGATGACCCTTCTTTAACTAAAGATGCTTTAGACAAAGAAATAGTGGCTTATTGCGCCGAATATAATGGCAGTGGTCACTGGCATATTAATACTAATTTAAGTTGCCCTTCTGGCTGGACAAGTATTTTTGGCGGTAAATGCGTTGATACAACTTCAAGTTGCAGTTTATGCGGCTCTGGTTTTGTTTGCCTGGATGACAAAGACAGCGACCTTAAAGGATTATGCGCCATTAACCAAGATATTTGTCCAAGCGGTTCTACTTGCAACGCTAGCAATAAATGTATATTAACCGATAAGGCAATTTGTGAGTGTTGTTGTGAAATCGGCCAGGATGCCCGAGATTGTTGTTCGCCTTTAGTTTGTCAAGGCACTTGCGGTAATGACGTTAAATTTGGCCATTGTTCGGGTTGCGCTGATGCCGCAGATCCTGACGCAGCTTGTAATTGTTTTGGACATAGCGGGAAAGTTTGCGATACCAGTGTCGCGGGCGGTATTTGCCGAGATTGTGAGCAGCTATCTTTAGCAGAATGTTCAACTCATGCTACTTGTTGCGTTGATGCTATGAATGGAAATATCTGCCGAGGCGGCGTATTCAATACTGGCATGGTTAGCTATAATAGTTTAGCTTATTGCGAATATTATCAATGCGTGGCTAGCGGTAATGCTTGCGATTCAAATCCAGTAGCTAGTTCAACCAGAAGTGTTTATGGGACTAGTGAAGAATGTGGAACGAAATGTTCAGGAGAAAGCCGGCCGGGTGAAAAATGCGTCGCTTTAAACACGTCGCCACCAGTTTGTAATTCCGCTTTTAATTGCGGCACGGGTTATAGTTGTCTGGATGATCCAAACCCTTATATTTGTCCTACCTGTTGTTGCGATCCAACCGTACCGCAGATTAATGCTAACGGTCTGCAGTGCATAGCAGATAAATCGCCTTGCGACGGAACAAATCGCGGACTTTATTGCGGCTGTGAACAAGACCAAGACTGCGGTTTATCAACAGATACGGTCGGTTGCGCTTCTGATACTTGCTGCCGGGAAAAGCCAAAGGTTTTAGCTATTTATCCGGCTGATAATGCTACTGGCGTTTGCCTTAACACCTTAATTGCCGCTTCTTTTGATCAAAAAATGGATATTGCAAGTTTTTCCGGCAATATAATCGTAGCCGGAGATTATGGAAATAGCGTTTGTCCGGCTGGTACCCAGTATTTGGCTTTAGGCGATGGGATGAATAAAAAAAGGAATGTTGCCATTAAGTTTTATCAAAATATTTTATCAATCTTAAGAAAATTAGCTGGTCCCTGGCTGGGTGAAAAAGTTTTGGCTTACACGCCTCCTGATCCAACCCACAATTATTGCGCTATTACCGGTATAGTGAGCGGGATTCATAAAGCAGACGGAAAGACTGATTTAATTTTTAGCCTAAATAAGCCCTTAGATAAAAGCAGGACTTACTATGCAATAATAAAGGGAGATGAAGATCTTGATAGCAGCAAGGGAGTGCTTTCTAATTGGAAGATCGGGATGAACGAGTCGGACACGGAAACTTTTGGCGGTCAGACTTTTACCCGGGCGAAGATTTGGTCATTTACCACCGGAGTTGCCGCCGGTAGTGGTGTTTGCCAACTATCCAGTGTTACTGTTAAGCCAACAAGCTATTTGTTTAAAGCCGCTGGAGCGACCCAGTCTTTCCAGGCTGAACCGCGCTCGGCTGACAACCAAATTTTAACTGCTATGACCGGTGTCTATGATTGGGAATGGGAATGGAGTTCTGATGATAATAAAGTAGCTGAAGTTGCTAATTTTGGTAGCCCTGTCAGCCCTATTCAGATAGTAACAGCCGGAGATGTGAAAGATGGCAAAACATTTATAAAAGCAATGGCTAATATTACTGAAGATACAATTTCAGAAATCAGCACCGTCGGCCAAACTAAAACCAGCCAG
>Ga0268282_1000439_pt1 | contig 21319 bp, 23 predicted proteins | sample saktaG_12_FD_190133 | JGI IMG/M metagenome (GOLD analysis project Ga0268282, IMG submission 190133) | Saline water microbial communities from Sakinaw Lake, British Columbia, Canada - sak_2011_5_24_120m | ecosystem: Environmental > Aquatic > Non-marine Saline and Alkaline > Saline ...
TGCCGAACATATCAATTTTCAGTATATCAACAGTTGTTCCGAGAACTCCGCTGAAAAGATAGACGCCTTTGTAAACGGGGAAATGTATGAACGAGACCCCGTCGATGCCGGTGATTGTACTAAAATCAGCAGCATAACCATAAACGGGCATCAGTATACCAGTATAAGAAATTGGGCATACACAAAGCTTAAAGAAGTCGCCGACAATATGGCTGGAAAAGCCGCGATGTCAGCCGAGACGAGTAATTTTGTTAATAGCATAACAAACCCGATTTACAGTGGAATGAAATCATACATAGCAGCGATGGGCAGCAATGCAGACACGGCAGTAGCAGCCGATACATTCGCAGACCTCGCGGCCTCGACCATCACATATCAGATGATAATAGATTTCTACGACACGATTAACGGAGCGATCAATACAGCCCAGAATGTCATGAAGAACAGTTCCGGGGCAAAAAGTGGGGGATCACAGTATAAGTGCAACCTTGGCTTGATAACAGGAGCTCTTACTGATCTGGAAGATAAAAGGTCAAAACTCAGGGCCTACGTTGCCACGGCACAGCGATCATACGCCAACAAAATAGACAGTACGCTGTCTAACATACAGTGGAACTATTATACTGCGAAAATGGATAATGACATTAATCAATCATTGACAAAACATCTTGGATCCAATGCTGCAAGCCTAATGATGAGATAAAGATCAGGAGATCAAGTTGGAGAACAGCAAAAACAAACTATTTTCAATTATTTTTCTCTTTACACTAATGGCAATCCTGTTTCCATCCCTGGCTAATGCCGATATCCCCGCCAGTTTAAAGACATATACTGTGTACAACGAGTTCAACGCAACGGTAAATGCCTTTCAACGTCTCGGTCTCATGATGTCCGACTCGAGTTACAGGGGTTTGTTTTTTTCTGTTGTTGTAATAGGAATTGTTATAGGCGGAATAGCCACGATTGGCAGGGGTATTTTATTCGGCAAAAGCAGCGCGATGGCCTGGGTTTCCCTGTTCGGAATGCTGTTCGCGGGAGTTATTACATACTCCGCGTTCGTAAAAAACACGACTACCATCACGGTATATGACGAAGCGTTAAACCAGCAAATAGCGATCGGGGGAATACCTGACGGCGTGGCATTCATTGCGGGACTGGCAAACAAGATAGAGACAGGCCTGGTGGACATTATATGGGCAAGCGGAGATCCGCGTTCATACAGGGAAAATTCAGGCGGCATAGGCTTCAGTATATTAACGAAGGCGTTTGCGGGGGGCGCTGATCTGTCCGGTACGGGTAATGGGGGAATACACAATAATGTATCCCTTCGCCGGTACATCAAGGACTGTCTTTATTTTGAACTGTCAAGACCAGGCTCAACCCTGGACTTAAACGATATTAATATAAACACCGACTTTATACCCCTTCTTCAACAGGCGTCCAATCCTGCCATATATACCGTCTGGTATGATGACGCTAACAAAGCGGGTGTCACCGTTACATGTACCCAGGCATGGACCAATCTTAACGCGTATTTCAGCACTCTTACAAACGGCAGTATCCCTGTTCAGCAGTTCTGGCAGGAACGGTGCAGAAAAGTTCTGCCCGGAACAACAGGAGCCATAGGCCCGGGTTTAACCCAGACCTGTGAAGACAAGGCAACAGGCCTTCTAAACAATATACTCGGTATTGCGGTAAGCGAATCTCAGTTAATGCGTCAGTACCTGATCGCCTCCGAACTTTGGAATGTCATGCAGGACACTGATCCCGACACCCAGATGGCGGCGCTGGCAAGTCAGTCAACGGGCACACATCTCGTCGGAATGGGTATACAGGCGAACGACTGGATACCCATAATGAGAAGCACTCTATTTTCAATAATGCTTGGCACCATGCCTTTTCTGTTCCTGCTGGTTCCAACCCCCATATTTGCCAGAGCGGTATCAATGATATTCGGCATATTTGTGTTTCTTACTTCATGGGGCGTATGCGATGCCCTGGCCCACAGTTTTGCAATGGACAAGGCATACAGTGTCTTTGACGGCATACAGAACGGTCAGATCGGATTCCTGAGCATGATGTTGATGAAAAACACATCATGCAAGGCACTCGCAGCCTTCGGAGCCGCCAGGTGGTCTGCAATGATGATCGCGGGCCTGATGAGCAGCATGCTTGTAAGATTCGGAGGTTCCACCCTTGCGCACGCAATTTCGGGGTTCAACATGAAAGGATTCGGCGCGGCAGCAGGGCCAATGGCTGTGAGACCCGGGCCGAGACAGTCAGAGCTTAGCGCCTTGAGACGTACCGTTCCCATGGAGGCTGTTTCAAACCAGTACAGCTTTGCTTCTCTATCAAGAGCAGGGGCTTATAAAGAATTAACCGATGTAAAAACCAGTCTTGGGGCAGTGGATCAAATTGGTCATGGTAATGTTCAGCGTGCCTCTACCGAGACAGCAAGTGCGAATGTCATGGGTACAAGAAAGGGGATAGCGCAAACACACCAGATCAAAGCCGCGGCAAATAAAATGTTTGGAGGAGATGTTGACGGTATGCTGAATGCGGAGCAGGCCGTTGTTCAGGGTAAAGCTGCGGGCGGTGCTGCTCAGATAATCAGTGACGGTAGAGATCCGCTGGCAGCGGGTGGAAAGGCGGGTCAATCGGAAGGAATTGGCCTGGAAGCGACCGGCGACAGGCTTACTGCCCTGGGAGGTAAGGGTGCATACAGCACCGAGCTATCGAAAAAGTTCAATGAAGATGCAAAAATGGGGGTAAGAAGGGCGCTGGACGATGTTGCTCAAACCGGAAGGATAACGCCGGAAACCGGGGGTATTCTGGCAAATATCGCTGGTCATCCTCTTGGCCGCGCACAATTAGCGTCCCAGGGGATCGGGAACAGGGTAATCAAGCCCGGCAAGGAAGCCGATAACTTCGCAAACTATTTCAGCAGACACGGAAAAGCGGTTACGTCTGATAATCTGGCGGGTGCAACCGTCCAGATGAATATGTGGACAGACACTGATGGCGGCCTGCACCCGTCTCTGGTGGCCACAAATAAAGGTGTTAGGGTTGCCGAGCATAACACCGGCACGAAAGAATACGACTTAAACGCGGATCAGGCCAGAAGGATAACCGGAAAGGAAGGGGCAACCGCGGGCCACTATGCTATTCACCACGACCCCGGCACAGGCGAGATAGTCGGAATAAGGGGTGAAGGGGGCTTTACTGCCTCGACTGGCAACGTGATACTGAACCATGATGCAGACGGGGCGGACCGGATACAGGTATTGAATCCGGAAAACGGAAAACCTGTCTGGTCAAGCGCAAGGCTGGGGGAAGAAACTCAGGATATAGGTAGAAATGTGTATGACCACAGGGACGTACACAAAACCGGACATGAAGATACAAGGGGGATAAAACTCAGTGGAGCGGATGGATTGGTACAATCGGATGATGCAACAACGGTAAACCGAGCAAGGGATTTTGATTTAATCCAAGCAAATAAATTGGGTGCTTCTGGAGAAACAGGTAAACGAAATGCAGAGCTTACTGCAACGAGTGGCGGGAAATATGTTAGTAATGTGTTTGAGGAAAAAGGAATAGATATGGGACAGATCGCAACAACTGCCAGTACTGATCTTAAATGGTCGATTCCTGGATGGCTTACCGGACTGACGGGAGCTAAAGGTGGTATAGGTGGTGACATAAAAGGACAGCAAATGTGGCAAAACCGGAAAGTACACAATTATATTACCAGTGGCATATATCAGGATATGATGAAAGCAAAAAATACAGCTATTGCCAAAGGTCTGAACGAGACACAAATCGGTCATGCAATGCAAGAAGCGTACAACAAAGATATAAACACCCTGACGGAAAAGGGCTTTGCTGCGAAACCATCCCGCGAACTATCAACCCCCGAGTTGGATAAAGCGGCTGCCAATGTAGGTCAAGAAATAACAGCAGATCCTGCTGATGTATCAACCGAGCCAGACAAACAACCTGCAAGAACAAACAGGGGAAATAACGTACAGAAACAAAGCACTGCGAGCCAACTTGCAGATCAGATTGTAGCTGGAGATAAGGGTCAGGCAAACAACTAAAAAGGTACAAAAAGAGGGGAAGACACTCCGCAATGACGCGATAGGAACAGGACACGAGTTAATCATCAGGATAAAAGGCGTTTCCGGGCACAAGGCTATAATCACTGGAAGTAAAAAAATCATGGTTTATGTCAATACCTTCTAAAAGGAACGCTTCTCTTTCTTCTTCAGACATAGCTTCCCATTCTTCTTTTGCGAGTTTAATCCTTTCCCTCAGGCCTCCCTTGAGATTAGCCTCCGCACACACTTCTCTTGAGTGATCAGCACCTATCTTCGTGGCACCCCACACAGCAAGGGCCAACCCACCTATCAATATAAATCCTATTGCTTCCATAATATCGTCCAGAATGCCCCATAGGGCTTCCGTATTTGCCTCATACGGTTATTACCCTCTATATTACATATTATTTTGAGAGAATGTCAAATATCAGCCCTAATTTGTATTTTCTGATTACCAAACATCGGCTCAATAACTTTATGGAGACCATGCCCAAGATTAGGTTTCTTGCATATTCTAATTAATTGATACTTTGACAAAAGCTTCATAGTTTCTTTTGTAAATCCTCCTTCGTGATATCACAGTCTCGTAAAATCTGGGCAAGAAGTCCACGACCAATTGTCTCACCACGATGTAGAGGAACAACTGTGCATCGACCGTCTTGGTGTTGCAGGAAGTGATGACTACCTTTTATACGTATTACTTCGAATCCAAATTTACGCAGGGAACGAATGAGTCGACTGCCGGTTATTGATGGAAACGTGGTCATGCGTTAACCGCCACTTTTTGCACTCCAATGAATTCATTGGATATTGGCTTTTCAACCTCAAGGCAAAGCTCAATAGCCTCTTTTATTCTCTTCATTAATGTATCAAGAGATTTGGCCTGCGTATGACAACCGCGAAGTGCTGGAACAGAGGCGACAAAAAAACCATCCTCATCTTTTTCAATTATTACACTAAATTCTTTCATTTTATGTCCTCCGATGTCTCTTTCTTTATACCATAAGAGTAGATTTGTTCAACCCAAATTGTATTTTTCCTGGTTATTTTCCTTCCTGTATCAATTTCCCTTGCTGTTTCTTTTGCCGAATCAAAGAAATCCGATATATTCCCCTTTTTTATTTCAATATTCATCAAGATGAAACCTCCGTTAACCTGCCGGCATCCGAATATGATATTAAGGCGCCCGTTGTCTTTTCTTCCCATACAATTTCTCTATGAGCTGCTGCGTAAACATCATTATCTCGGGGGAAATGCATTGCAATCTTCTTTATTATTTTAATTTCTTCCGGCGTTAAGGGTTCGGCTTGAGATACATCTGCCCGCTTTATCTCATCAATGAGGTCTCTATAATTATTTATTTGGGGTCCGTAGGGAAGAGCAGCATAGGTTGAGCCGGTCATGCTTTGACCATATTCTCTGAAAGCAACCATGTCTGCGTACCAAGCATATTTTGCGGCATAAAGAAACTTATCGCCTTTTTTGAGTATTTTTCTGCCTAAGATTGATTCAAGTTGCCCCAATAAGAGGCGTACTCTTCCCAGGGAAAATTCTCTGTTGCCGGTATAAATATTGCCGCTACCTTTACCCGCAAGAGCTTCTCGTAAAGCTTTATCCATTGATTTGGTCTGAATTTGTGATCCTTCCCATCTTTTTATGCTTGCAATGCCTACCTGCATTCTGTTCGCAAGTTCCTGTTGCGAAATCTTCAAATTCTTTCTCTTATCTGTGATTTCCTTGCCTGTTAAGAGTCCAATCTTTTTACGATATGCATTCGAAATATCTTTTTGAATAGCTGCTGTCTGGTCAATTGTCGCTGCTTCTGCCTTGCATACCGGGCAAACGTAGCATTCCGAGCGATAGTCCACATCAACACCTCGGAATCGAGCCTTTTTCTCTTTTTCCCGAAGCTCCATTTCATGATTGTCTTTAAGGCAAACCAGTTTTTTCTTTTTCACGTTCCTTGCTCCTTTTCCCGATGTTGGTGGAGCGACACGAGCCAGAAAGAATCTTCTTCCAGGACATATTTCACGTATATTTCACACCCAAAACGTCCCGATATGACTTTAAAGGCGAAAAGTTCTTGGTTGAGTATATCCTCCTCATAGGATTTCTGAGGAGGATATGTACCAGCATAGTGTTTGGGAGTAATGCTACTTAGCAATTCTGAAAGAATGGATTCCAAATCTTTGATTTCATACCCGAGTTCTAAAGCATCAATTGCGATGACTTCCGGATCAAGTACAATAACCTTCTTTGATACCGTCTCTTTGGCTTGTTCTATTTTTCTGTTGAGTTCTCTGTATGTCGGTCTTTTCATAAATATAGTATCAATTGATACCCTGTGTCAAGATATTTTTCACACTCTATTTGACCCTATGAACTGTCAATATAAATCCTATTGCTTCCATATATTCTCCAAATGACCGTATGAGGCTTTCATGTTTACCTCATACGGCCAATTACCCTCTCTGTATTGTGTGTTTTGAAAGAATGTCAAATTTATCGAGGGCATCTTTGTTTCCCTCACTTCTTTCTCAAATGCACGCCTCGCTCAGCAATGGACAAATGATGGACTTCCTTTTTTATCCGTGGTGCAAGCGTATCTTCGGCAACATCAAGATCGCAATCCATCTGAAGGCCGAGCTAGAAGGAAGAGGAATTTCTGAAATAGGCGGCAAGGCGGAGAGCCGTATCCGCCGTGACGCGCCTCTTTCCATGAATGATCTCATTAATCCTGCGAGGCGAGACACCGAGGTCTCGACTGAGCTGGTTCTGACTGATGCCCATGGGTTTGAGGAATTCCTCAAACAGAATCTCTCCGGGATGAACTGGAAGTATCTTTTTCATGTTGTCACCTCAATTATAACTTCAGCATCAAGAATCTATAATTTCAACTGCTACACCCTCTGTTTCCATTAGTCCGAGATCTTCCAAAAATTCGTCAATGTCGATCCTGTCTGTATTCACCATTTCGGCAAATCTTCCGCGTGAAAGGAGTCCTTTTCTAAGACACTTGGCAGCCAGGAAATAGAAGCGTTCTGTAACCGGTTCGTGGCTCCACTCGCCTCTCCGCGCTTTTTTATCCAAGCTCTTGAGTTCCTCATCCTCTGTAAGCTGCTTGGCCTGTTCCCATTTGAGAAGTCTAAGGTTACTCAACCTGCAGATTAGCGCTATGGTGGATACACCGAATTCCAGAGCGATATCTACCAGATCCGAGTAATTAAGTGTTCCCCTTTTGAGTCTCGCGTTGATTGCTCGCTTAACCTCGGATTCAGGAAGCAAAAGGGTTGAAGCGAATCGCTCGGCTTTCTTTTCCACGACATCAAAGAAATTCGGGTCTTCCTCAAGGTCTTCACGAGGAAATGCATTCCATGTAACAAGGTGGAACAGCTCATGGGCCATGTCGTAGTTCCTTCGCCAAGGTGCTTCTTCCGAGTTGACGACAGCAACCGGACCGTATTCTGGATGTACCATCGAAGCTCCGGAACCAATGTCGCCAAGGGGACGGTAAACTATCTTAACGCCATATTTCTGCTCCAGGATATTGCTAAGTGAAAATGCTGGCCTGCTGCCGAGTCCGCAGGTATTCCTTGTATCTTCGGCAAGAATGTCTATGTCGCGCGAAGTTCTGAGGTTCACCACTGTTACTTCCATGCACCTGAACTCTTTCTCATCTTCCATGTGCAGCAGTTTCTCAAGAAGGTGATACTGCTCACAGAAATGGAGGATCTGAGCCTCAATGTACTTCTTTTCATTTTCCGGCGGAGACTTTCTCCACAGGAGAGAAGGTTGTTCCCGCACTTCCTTTTCTCCGAGCAGTACGCTAACAGAACAACAATATATCTTTGCAAATATGGGCAGCTCGGAAGCCTTTACCTGGCGTTCCCCTGATTCTATCTTGCTGAGTGTCTGGTAGCTCTGAAAACCCAGATTATGTGCCGCTTCAACGATTGAGAGTCCCAACGATTCCCGGGCTTCCTTGAGCTTATGTGGAAGGTCTATTGCCATGTGCTCACCCCCTTTCTCGTTGTGCATTACATTATATTATATGTTATGTCAAATGTATAATATTTTATTATATCCACTCAATTTATGGTTTTCAACATTTGTTGAAACATATCATTCCAGTGAAAACCGAATTCCTTCTTTGAAGCACGAAACCGCCGCTATGGTAACATAGCGCGTGTGGTTTAGCTCATCCGGTTACAAGCAGTATTCCATTTTGCCAAATCTGTAACGCTGAATAAATTAATAGCTTGTGTTGCAGATAACCTGCGGAAACAAGGTCGATGGAATTATGGTACACAGAATTTGAGTTGCTGGTACAGCGTAGCTATCGACAGTTGAAGCTCTCAACAGACAATGATGATATGCAATCCTTGTGTTCAAAATTGCTGCATTCTGGAGCTGTGGCAACTATCATCATTCTGTTTTCTTGTCTAATTGCCCATGCTATAAAAAGCTTATCTTAAGTCATTGAGGCTGATATTTTCGTTTGAAATGGCTTCTGGATCGACATTTCAGTTACAAGATATTGGGAATTTTGAAAACACCTTTTCTGACTTCACAAAGAGAGATAATCAGGTTATTGATCCGCCGTTGATTTCGAATTGAAAGAGTGTAACGTCAACATCAGCCGACGCTGTAAGCGTTTGGCTGGTTGGTCGTGGTACGCCCAGCATGGGTGTGAGCTTGCGGGGTGAAAGTCCCTTATACGTAAACCCTCTGTGCCAATATAAGTGAGACACTTCCCAACCCATAATTTAAAGTATATATAGAGAGGGTGGGGAGAAGAAATAAAACGTCACAGAATGTTTCAACCTTACGGCTTACAAACCTTACAGGGCGTATATCCCATGTTAATTGCTTCCTCCCTGGAATCGAAACATGTTCTGTTTCCAGGAGAAATCTTTTTTACGTATCTGCAATCCGGCCTGTGAAATTTATGAGACAGCTTGTTGCCGATATAGACGCATGATTGTGCCTGTACCGGTATCGTTGGTGGAACTGCTGTGATCCTGCTCTTTTTCTGCCCCCACTTTGACTTCAGTCTCAAATATTTGTTTGCAAGACCGGGATCTCCCCAAATGTTCAGCTCATGCTTCCTTGCATACCGCTCGGCTTCCCTGAATTCCTGATCATATTTCTGGCTCAATCCGTATTTGGTGTAGTAGGGAGAAAGCCCCTGCCTGGCCAGTTCTACATTGAAGTTTACGCCATCAACAAAAACATAGGCCAGAAGCCTGCCGTAATGCCCCCTCCGCTTTCCCTCAAACTCAAGATCAACATATTTCCCCATGAGGCGGCTTCTGGTGTATTTAGATGCCACCTTCCCCATCGGTACATTTCGTTTTTTGTCACGATGAACGGATTCCGGGGTATCCACACATAACAGCCTGACCTTTTCGTATGTGCCATGATAGTTAACGACAATCGTGTCCCCGTCAACCACACGTGTGACTCTGCACTGGCCGGCTATGCAAAGAGCAGAGATCAATAGAAAGAAAATGGAAAGACAAATAATACCCTTGAATGTTTGTCTCATAATCAAAATCACCTCTCTTAGCTATTCGTGAATCTTTCCCGGCGCGGAGATCCCCGACTTCAGTCGTGGTTAATTGACTACTTCTTTCCTATTTTGAAAGCCGGGGCGATGGCTTCTCCAAGGCGGTGGTATTCCTGAGTACCGGGGATGTAAATGAGGGGATCAATCTTTTTCGGATCAGCTTTTCCGTGGCTCGTGCAACTATCAGTTATGTAAGTTTCGATGATCTTACCAACCACAAGGGTATGACTTCCGAGGTCCAGGTAATGGACTACCTTGCACTCAAGATTTACCGGGCATTCCTGAATCAGAGGGGCAGTCTTCAGTGTTCCGTAGAATATCTTAAAGATTTGAGACTTATCGTTGTTCTTGCCGGAATAAAGACCGCAATAGTCAGTCTCTTTGGCCATGTCGGAGGAAGGAACGTTAATGGAAAATGTTCCATTCTTTTTGATGCCTTCCAGAGTATATCGGTTTTTGCGAACGGCGACAGCGACCGCTGGCGGTTCGTGTGATGCGATCCCGCACCAGGCCGCCGTCATGAGGTTTGGTTTTTCATTTACGTTGGTGCCGACCAAAACGGCAGGCATGGGGTAAAGTAACGTCTGCGGGCCAAGTTTGATCTTCTCCATTATATTCCTGCTTATGTCTTCTTGTTATAAGTCGAACAACTTCTGATCTGATAGAACCACAGAGTTTTCGATCTGACGTTCAGAAATAGACCAGTATTTTTTCAGCAACCGATCCTTCTCTGCAAGAGGAACCAATTGAAACCCATGTTCCTCATAGAAACGAATCGCCCAGACAGCATCCACCCAGGTACCGATTAAGATCGGGCGAGTTGTTCGTTTGCGAAGATAGGAGAGCAGTTTTCCTCCTATGCCCTGATTTTGTTTGGCTGTGCGAACATAGGCGTGCCTGATGAGGCTCACATCTTGAATATGTTGGATACCTGTTACACCAACCGGTTCGCCATCTTCTTCATAGCACCAGAATACGACACCCCCATCCACCTCATGTCGAAGCTCCTTTTTGGACATATAAGGTTCTTTCCAACAATCCATGGGGATAATCCCTTTGTATGCCTGGGCTGCGTCATTGATAATCGAGTAAATAGTCTCGAAATCGCTGTTGTCACATTGTCGAATCATAACTCAACTTTCGGGTTTAACAAATACGAGGCGCGATATGGTTTAACGTATTAATATTATGACAAATAATACTTGAAGAGCCCAGTCTTTTGATTTATAGTGAGTCTGTGACAAAACACAATAATATCAAAAGGAAAGGGCTCATATGAACCATATCAAGATCGCCTCCCAAACTCAATCTGATGTTCACGTTTTTGACAAGATTGACGAGTTTTTCAACCGCTTCCATGTTTCAACCATGCTGCACCGCTGTGGCGTCCGTAAACGGCACGGGTACAGCGTTCGCTCTTTGATAAAACCTGTGTTCTCTTTGCCCTTCTTGGGAAAGAACTTTTTCCGTGGCATCGTTATCAACGACGATGTTCTCTTCGGCAAGGATGCGGCTTATGATCTGCTCAAGGGGTCTCATTCCAATTGGCGTCGTTTTTTGCTGACCCTCGGCGTCCAGCTTTACCGCTTCTTCGATCGACTTACCGGAGATCAGAGGGAATCCGTGCTGATCATTGATGACAGCACCTACGATCGGTCCCGATCCAAAAAGGTCGAGTTGCTCAGCCGGGTTTGGGATCACACCACCGGTCGTTTTGTCAGGGGCTTTCGCATGCTTACCCTCTGCTGGTCCGATGGCGTTAGTTGCCTGCCGTTGGATTTTGCCCTGCTCTCATCGACCGATGCCGCCAAGAGATTCTGTGAAGCCACCAAGATCGTGGATAAACGCTGTTGCGCCTACAAACGACGCGAAGAGGCCACGATTAAGAGCACTGCTCACCTTGCGGATATGTCTCTCTGCGGGCATTGACGCCAGCTACGTTCTTATGGACAGCTGGTTTGCCATGCCGACAACCATCGTAAGTTTGAGTCATCATCTGCCGGTTATTTGCGTGGTGAGAAAGACACCTAAGGTCCTCTACGGTTATGGGGATCGCCGCTGTGACCTGATGACCCTCTACCGATGCCTGAAAAAGCGTCGAGGCCGGGCAAAGATTCTGGCCAGTGTTACTGTAACGCTCAAAGATGAACACAAGGCCAAGGTAGTCTTTGTCCGCGACCGTCGGAAGAAAGACTGGCTTGCGCTGCTGTCTACCGATATCCACCTTCCCGATGAAGATGTCGTCCGGATCTATGGTAAACGTTGGGATATCGAAGTGTTCTTCAAAATGGCCAAGCAACATCTGAAGTTGGCTAAAGAGATCCAGTGCCGAGACTTCGATGCCCTGATCGCTCACACAACCATTGTGTTCATGCGCTATATGTTTCTGGCCTACCGGTGTCGCCTGGAAACCGATCATCAAACCTTCGGTGATCTATTCTATGCCTGTTGCGATGAACTTGGCGACATATCGTTCGTTGAAGCATTGTACCGAATCCTCACTCTGGCAGCGGATCGCCTTCGTGAAATGGGCGCTTTCTGCGAAAAAACAGCACAGGCGTTCTTTGATACGGTAATGGAAGCAGCACTTAATTATGTTAATCTGTCAAAGAACAAACTTGTTATCAATGAAATCTAAACCCGAAAAATGAGTTATAAGTTTATATGGTCAAGAATAGAATGGCCAAATAAATACTTATACAAATCAGTTTTTTATAATAACGACCAGGGGTTAAACTTTTAAATAACTTTATTTCAGCATGTTATTACTCCGGCAATTAAACATGACCATTAAATCTTTGCGATGCCCGTATTTTCTGTAAACGTCGATCATGCGTTGCTATATTTAGTTGCCGCTGTAATAATATCTAATTATTTAAGAATGTCTCTCCCTTTCCGTGGACAATAATATAATGCGGTACGCTCGGAGCATCTAATAGAGCTTTGCGTAGCATTCTTTATTGATATCAAATAGGACAACGATTACAAACCAATAACCCAATAGACGGCCCCAAAGTCCCGCCGCTTATTTTTCTCTTACCAATTCTATTTTGAAAAAGGGGTGTGTTGCCAGAACAATGATGCCGGCAAGCATTATGAAAAGTCCAACCTTGTATATAATATCCAACCATGGTTTTACGCACATCAGCAAGAAGCCAAGAATACAAATTCCCGTGCCGAAAAAGTCGGCCTTTTCCATATGCAAATTGAACCGGGGCACACGGCACTGAAGATCTGGCGGGGGCCACTCGAACCGGATCCGATTCCAGGCAAAAGCAAATAGCACGGCAATCACCGAACCCCAAGCCATGTGCAAAGGTAAGAGCAAGGCCGACGTGGGTAACGGTAAAATTACTGGAATTGCAGCTGTTGCGGCGGCAGGTGGATGATCCGCGTCAAAAATCTGCATGAATACGGCGGCAAGAAGCACAGCCATGCCCAAATTGATAGGGATCGCAAAACGCGTGCCCCCAAAGAGTGATTCCCCCACACATACGGCTAAGACGCCGCCGATGGCGGACACAAAATGCCCAACGATGATTGATTTTGGTCGCGCCACCCGTAAATAGACGCAGGTGGCGTTAATAAAACAGGTTGCAGCCAAAGGGGGGTAGAGGACGCCCACCTGGAATGTTCGAGAAAAAATGCCGATGATAAACAGGAGGATTCCTGCGCCAAAGGAACCCCAAAGTATCCTCTTCAGCGAAATGGCTCCCGGCCTGTAAAAATCCTGTTTAAACTCCCGACGCGTGGGAAATACGAACCGAAATTGAATCATGGTATTCTACCTCCGTGCCAACTGATCTTTGTGTTATGCGGGCCATGTATTTGGAGGAGACCATTTCAGAGATGGTTCTTCTTCGCATGCATGCAGTCCCGGTCTTCTATCGTATGTATAATGATCACTGGCGCGAGGACACGAGCGTCAGGTGGATTAATTCGTTAGTCTTTTCATTATTCTTTAATGAGCTAGGAGGCTGTCCGAGAATCCAATAGCTGAAAAACAACCTCTTTGAAAATAAGTGCCAAATTTCGTCAAATCATTTTTCATAAAAAGCAATTGCCATCAACAGAAATCACCTTCCGCCTATTGATCGCATCCTTTTGTTGTAAAGCAGCGCTTTCTCGTGCCCCAATACCCTTTATCAGGCAGCCATGGGAGTCAACTTGCCTTCTTCAAGATATGCCAATTTATATCTCATTGATTTTACAATCTTTTTGATGTTATGTGCTGCGCATACCAGAGAAAACTCTCCACATGCTTTTATAAAGCCACGCACACTGAATTCCCAAAAACCCATGTTCTTCTTTATCTGACCAAAGACAGGCTCAACGATGGTCTTTCGCTTTTTGTATATTTCCTTTGATGATTCCTTCTTCATCTTTTCAACCATCTCTTGCCGCAGTGGCTCTTTACCGTCAGTTGAAATTGTCCGGGGTTCACCTTTTTTCGACTTGCAGCATCTGTTCCGGTAGGGGCATTGATCACAATCTTCACTTCGAGCCTGATATATTTTCTTGTCATCACCGGTTCTGGCTCTTAATTCCAGTATATGACCAGTGGGACAAATAAAACAGTCTTTATCCGCATCGTAGACGAAATCCGATTTCTTTACCTTTCGATTGCATTCATCCAGGGATCTCTGATCCTTGTTCTCTCCCTTGCCTGTCGCTATATAGACATCGATATCGATATCCGGGTCATTAAATGCAGCAAGGTTGTTGCCCGACATGTAGCCGTTATCTAAACTCATAACATCAGGAAGTTCGTCCTCCGTTGTTTCTTTGATCTCCTGTAGAGCCGGTGTTACTTCCTGCCTGTCATTTGCATTCCGGGTTAGATGCTGTCCCACTATGATCTGATTGTCTTTATCAACCGAAATCTGACCATTGTAGGCATATTGAAAGTTTCCGTTTTTACCCATGATCCGGGCCTCTTTATCGGCAAAGCTTATCTGTTTCTTATCATCTATCTTTTTACCCGGATTCAGCTCCTGTTCTCTTTTTTCTAAAGCCTCTTTGGCGGCCTTGATCTTTGCCAATCTATTCTCTTTGAACTTCAGTTCTTCCGGTATCTCGTAGCCGGTCTTATCGTTATACTCTTCATCTTCTTCGCTGTCGCACTGTTCTGCCTTTTGTATTAATGCTTCTATCTCTTCGGTTAATTCTCTTTCCTTTTCCTTGAGACGGCCATAGCTCATGGCCTTATGTTTGGAGGTGTCTGCCTTGAACTTGGAACCGTCAAGGCTTACATGACCAAGTGATACCATCCCGGCTTCCATGGCCAAAAGCACACTCTGTTTGAAACATTCTTTGAAAAACTCGTAATGGTCTTTCCTGAAATCACTCAATACCCTGAAGTCGGGACAGTTTAAATGGGATATGTACATGAAGCCGAGATCTTCATGACATTTCTTTTTTATCTGACGGGAACTGAAGATCCCCTGACTGTATGCGTATATTAGTATGCCGACTATTAACCTGGGATGAAAGGCATTTTGACCAAGCACACTGTAGTTTTTCTCTACACTTGTCGTATCAAGTTGCTTGAATATCTCTTCGTAGATGTAACATTCATGATCTTCCGGTAAGAGGTCGAACATGTTCGAAGGAAACAGCAAGTGTTGATTAAATTCTGCCGGATCTTTCTTGAAAGGAACTGCCATCGTTTTCACCCTCACTTTAAAGATAAAGATGGCTAAACCTACTATTATTTCAAGGGGTTGTCAATATGAAAATTGTTTTTCTACGATAATTTTTGAGAGCTCATATATGCATTGCTTCTTCACTGACCCTCTGCTATTCTCGGACAGCCTCCTAGAACTAACACTCGAGCATAAAGAAGAATACAAGATTAGCGGACATTCGTCAACAATTTCATTTAAATCGGGAATTTACGTTGCCAGTCTTTGATTATTTACAGTTTGGTATTGAAGCTTTCTATAGGTAGGGGGAAGGTATCTGAACAAAAAGACAACTACGTCATAGATTAAAAATTTATTGATTAATGCATAAGAAAGTATTATGGAATTTCGTGGGGCTAAGTCTCCTGTTTTTTCCTTTCAGAGTGCGATTCACGAAGCACAAATAGATTCTACCTAACAATATATATTAGCCGCCACAAATACAAAGGAGAAATAACAATGCCTTTAAGAGAAGAATTGTCAAGGAGAGGCAACTTCCTATTCAGATGGAGAAGTTATCTCCCATTATTTATGATTGTGCTTATTTTATTGGCTATGCCATATTTTGAATATCCCGGTCAAAGTGAAAGACTAGATCAACTATGGGAGATATTTTGCCTTATCATTTCTTTCTCAGGTTTGGTTATTCGTATAGTTACTATAGGTTATACGCCGAAAGGAACATCCGGAACGAATACACGCGGGCAGGTTGCAGATGTGTTAAATACGACGGGAATGTATTCTGTCGTGAGAAACCCCTTATATTTGGGTAATTTTGTCATTTGGTTCGGAATCTCTATGTTCCCTCGTTTATGGTGGTTCAGTCTGATAGTAGTACTTATATTTTGGCTTTACTATGAAAGGATCATTTTTGCCGAAGAAGAGTTTTTAAGAGAAAAATTTGGGGAATCATATTTTTCATGGGCTGAAAAGACACCTGTTTTTGTACCAAACTTTAGAAATTGGAAAAGTTCGGAGATGATGTTTTCGTTTAGAAAGGCTTTAAAAAATGAATATAAAAGCTTTTTTGCAATCATTGTTTCATACTTTGTTATTGAAATAATAGGCGATATATTTGCAGAACATACATTGGCCTTAGATACAATGTGGCTTGTAATATTTTCTGTAAGTGCAGTATTTTATTTAATTGTCAGAATATTAAAGAAAAAGACACGGGTATTGGATGCTAAAAAAAGATTAACAGATAAACAATGAGCATAGTCAAAAAGTCGGCCAACCCCGTGGTCAAAAGGACGGCAGAAAATACCTCCGCTGCTTATCGTATCGTTAAATCAACGAGCATTTCTATTTTAAATCCTTGATTGTCAACTTGATAAGCTTCTAAAGATTTCCAGGTGAGGGGGATTGTCTGCTTCTTCCCCCTACCATGAATTCATATATAAGGGTATATAATGAGATTGTGGGTATTTGGTCTGACAAGGAATATATCCATTTCTATGAATTTTAAAACTTTCCGGGGAGGGTTTTGAATGAGCAAAATCAGAAATGTGCCGAGGAGAAATAACTTTCTACTACAATCTATCAGAGGAACATTAGAACACAGGGCAACATGGCTTTATCTGTTGTTGAAAGAAGGAGAAAAGAGAGGGGTTAAGTGGGAGGATATTGGATATCCCGCAACGAGAGCTTGTGGAACTATGCATGGGAAGGAACTTGTTGCGGTAAGCGGAACAAATAGTTTGAAAGGGTTGAAAAAGAAGTTGTTTACGATACCTGCACAAATTGTTTTTGATATGAAAATATTAGAATCAACGGGTAATAAATTGTCTATAGATTTCAGATATTGTCCTCTTGTTGCTGCCTGGCAGAAGCTTGGTTGTACCGATGAAGAAATAGCACGACTTTGTGATATTGCGATGGAAGGAGATAGAGGGATTGCCGAAAGCTTCGGAGGAGAATTAGAACTTGGGGAAACAATAGCAAATGGATTCGAGAAGTGCCAAATAAGATTTATAAAATAGTGGGACATCGGGGGTCTTGCTTTTTGCTATTTCAGTTGAAACGAAACTTAAAAAACCCCCGCCTCTCTTTATGAGAAGCAGGATCAGGCTTTTATAGAGAGTATAATCTCTTTACGGAGGGTATATCGAACCATAGGTGCCGCAACGCAACTACCCGGGCAGCTTTCGACCGGGGATTCAATGGCGGCGGCGCATTGCGGGACGATTTTTTACGCCCATATACGGCATTTAACTGTTATACTATCTGCGGCAAAATAAATTCACAGGAGCTTTCCGGGTACAGCCGGAAAGCGAGGGAGGGAAATATGCCTGTTCATGTCGATACACACGACGGGATTGCCGTCCTGACTATGGCCGATGGTTCCCGCAATCGTTTTAACCGAATCTTTCTTGATGCCTTCAATGCAATACTCGATGAGCTCGAATCGGCAGAAAAGACGCGGGCGCTCGTCATTATCAACGAGGGCAACTATTTTGCCGAGGGAATGGATATGGAATGGGTGATGACGATACCGGAAGGGGAAATCGAGCCATTTTTCCTCGATCTCTTCAGATTTCTTCACCGGATGTTCCTCTATCCATTACCGGTGATAGCCGCCATCAAGGGACATGCCGTTGGGTCCGGCCTGGCCTTCGCCATGTGTTCCGATTACCGGATTCTGCGAAGCGACAAAGCCGCCTGCATCTTTCCCGAAATAGACCTCAAAATCGAGCCGCCTCCCGGGTGCCTGCGGATGGTTGTCCACGCAATCGGCAGCCGGACCGCCGAGACGGCCTTTTTGCAGGGAAATCCCTACAAAGGTGACGATGCGCTCAAGGCAGGGTTTGTTGATGAAATAACCGCGAGCGATAACGTGCTCGAAAGGGCGGTCACCATAGCGAAAGGATTAGCGGGCAAAAACCCGGCCACCTACGCGGCGATCAAACGGTCCCTCAGGTCCGAAGCGGCCCGCGGCATGCTCGAAGAGGACGAGCAGTTTATCAGGGATCCGCGGAGGATGGAAATGTTCCGGAGCTGTGATCTCGACTGCCTGAAATCACTATAAACAAGACACATACGAAAGGAACGATTTGGAAATATCGCAGGGTCTTGTATCGAGTCTTGGTCGATAAAGCTTTAATTGAATAAACGATAGCACATTATAATCGGTAATCGATAAATAGGCATACTGTCCCGGGATTTCTATAATGACCATAATCATGTACGGATGACGGCCGTCAATACAACGCTTGAGGCGTTGGAGGCCGATTTAGCGTTGGCTTATTGCCCGCTGGGATGAGTTGGAAGAACGTGCCGCGAGTTTTAGTAGTCGATCATAAGGAGAAGAAGATGAACGTATCCGATATGCGCTTTCCCCGTCAGTTGGAAGCGGACGGCTCTGCCGAAATTATTCGCAGGGAGTTGATGGCGCGTACCTCAAAGCTCTGGACTGGAAGCAAAATTAATGTGCCGGTCATTACCCTGAATGAACCGCTGAAAGTGGCACTGAAGAAGGCAAGGCTTCAGGGCCGGATTCGCTTTGGCTTCGAACCGATCCTTCAACGACTCGCCGGTGAAAAAAGAGGGATTACCAATGTTCGGAGGCAAACAGATGCCCCCTATGGAGACCGGATTTCGCGGCTGCCTGCTGAATATTAACGGCAGCGCTCTGGGTAATTTGTTCACGGGTAAAGAAGGAGTAATAAAGCTCATTATGGCTGAGCATAAAGATGTTGTCTCCGACGTCTTGCGTGCGCTTGTTTCCGGTCATGGTGACATCTCAAAGTAAAGGTTTGAAAATAGGGACAGCGCGCTTTTTTACACCTGATCAAACAAAACACCCCGCTCTCATTTTCCGAGAAACGGGGTTTTCTCTTCAATCACTCCACGGCACACTCCTTTATCGGCTGTGGGTGAAATGTTACACTTTTCAAAGGGGTGTGTTATCTCTTTGATCTGATTATGAAAATACACTTCTCAGAACATATGTCAAGGATTTTAGCATAAGCAGACAAGCTGAATATTCTTTCAGTCATCACAGGCTCAGATATCCCGCTGTGTCCACTCGAGATCGATAAAGCGCCACATGCTGCCGGTGGGATTTTTGTCCTGCAGGGGCGGCGGCAGGCGGTGCGAGCGGACATTGTCGTACGAGTGAAGTGCGGCAAAGCGGAGCAACGATGCGGGAATCCCCACGGCGGTGAAGCCCGGGTGCCCCGTCGCCGGATAGGGCCCCCCGTGATTCATCGCCGGGCTGACGGCAACGCCGGTGGGCATCTTATCATTCAGCAGGCGGCCCACTTTCTCACGGAGCACCGGCTCGATTCGGTCATACAACGGGTCATCGTGCTCCTCTGTGTGACTGTAAATACAACCGGTGAGGTTGCCCTCCAGAGCCGCGGCGATATCCCCCATCTGTGCGGCATCGCGGGCAAAGACAATGAGGCTGACGGTACCGTACGCTTCGGTCTGGAGCGCACCGGGATCGGCTAAAAAGACATCACCGGAAACGCGAAGCAGGGTATTGGCGAAGGCGTAGCCGGGACTGTCGAGTTCCTCACCGCCGGTGATGATCTCGGCGCCGTGTTGCCGCAGTATCCTAAGGGCATCGGCAATACCCGTCGGTCCCTGCGGGCCCAGGAGCGTCCCTCCCGGATTCTCCGAAAAATGACGACGGACTTCGGCGAGGAATGCCTCGCTCCGTTTATCCTCCTGCACAATTACCAGGCCGGGATTGGTACAGAATTGACCCGCCCCGAGAGAACATGATGCATAAAGTTCCCCGGCCACTTCCGTCAGCCGTTCCTCCAGTGCACCGGGCAGCACGAAGACGGGATTGACGCTGGACATTTCCAGATAAATCGGCTTGCCCTCCCTGTCGGCAGCAGCTTTCAGGCCCAGTCCGGCCGATTTGCTGCCGGTAAATCCCGTCGCCCCGGTGAACGGATGAGACACTAAGGAGAACCCCACATCCGGTGGCGTTCGATAGAGCAACTGGACCATTCCCCCGGGCAGTCCACTGGTTTGGACGGCCTCAAGGGCGGCTTCCGCAAGCAATCGGGTGGTGCCGGGATGCCCCGTGTTGGCCTTGGCGATAACCGGATTCCCCGCCGCTATGGCCGCGGCGAAATCTCCCCCGGCGGCAGCGTTGAATGCAAAGGGAAAATTATTGGGGCCGAACACGACCACCGGGCCACCGAGCGGGCCATAGAGGGAGCGAATGTTGGCTTTCGTATCGATGGTGGCATGGCACCATGACCGGTCGCGGACGGCCACGGCGGCCTGTCGCAACTGATCGGTGGTGCGGGGCAGCTCGACGGACCGGAGACGCGGCTCCACGGACAGGCCCGTCTCCCGGTTGGCCAGCTCGACCAGTGCCTCCGCGCGGGCTTCGATATTGTGAGCGAATTCTTCGAGGAACCGGGCAATCGTTTCCGGCGAAACGGTGCGCAGCGCCGCAACGGCAGCCTGCGCCGCCACCAGAGCCGATTCGACATCTTCCATCCCCGAGACGGGATAGCGATCCGCCAGGGGCGACTTCGTCGCCGGATTGAACGCGGTAAACGAATCAACCGGGTTGCGTGCCTGCCGCCATTCACCGGCAATCAGTACAGGCTGTAAAGACATATCCAACCTCCTTATCCGAGCGTGTCGTCGAGGGCCCTATCCTTACGGGGTTATGACTGCCCTTGACGCACTCTCACGACAATTCTGAACAAACGTTTATATTATCGCCTGGTGCACACCCCATCAAACAAAAAAACCCGCTCTTTTTTCAAGAAACGGGGCTGTGTCTCCAATCACTCCACGGCTCTCTCCTGTATATCGGCTATGGGTGAATCGTTACATTTTTGAAGAATCGTGCTACCTGATTGATCTCATTGAGAAAATACACTTTATGTCGATTTTGTCAAGGGAAATCGTCTGTGATGAGAGATTTGGGAAATGGGATGTGTGTCAAGCGATCTGTGTTCTCATGGGCTCGGGCCTTGACTATTGACTGA